>VOFH01004325.1_pt1 | contig 15330 bp, 20 predicted proteins | sample 5384091 | NCBI WGS metagenome assembly VOFH01 (sample SAMN12384727, study PRJNA508395) | human gut metagenome | isolation source: healthy gut G | host: Homo sapiens
AAGAGGCAGTCAATAATGCAAAGAAGTGGCTAAAGCGTCTTGAGATAGATGAGTATGCCAACAGAAAGTTAGAGACATTATCCAAGGGTAATCAGCAGAAAGTACAGCTTGCTTCAACACTTGCGTGTGAACCAGAGATAGTTATACTCGATGAGCCATTTAGCGGGCTTGATCCGGTGAATTCAAAGATACTTCAGGATGTTGTGACAGAAGTCATAAACGAAGGAAGAATAGTTATATTTTCAAGCCACCAGATGAGTTATGTAGAGGAGTTCTGTCGTGACATAGCGATAATAGATAAAGGGAAATATAGCACTTGCAGGCAATCTTAAAGACATTAAGAGACAGTATGGCGAGAATCAGCTGGTTATATCAGATGTTAATATGGGACTTGATGAGTTGTCACAGCTTATAAAAAGACAATGTGTCTGACATAATAACAGAGACTGGAAGAACAAGAGAGGAGATTATTGTAAGGAATATAAATGGCGTGTCAAGGGCGGATATTCTTAAAAGAATGATTGCGTGTGGTATAGAAATTGAGCATTTTGAAACTTATAAGCCATCTCTTAATGATATATTTGTATCTCTTGTAGGTGATGATATGGAAGACGACAAAGTGATAGATTATAAGAATAATAGTAATGACGATAATAGTTATAATAGAGATATTGTTGATGAGTTACCGCAAGGCGAAAGCAGTGAACATAAAAAGTCTGTTGAGGGAGGTGTACGCTGATGAAAAAGTTAGGTGTAGTTCTTCAATATGAGCTTATGACTTATATTAAGAATAAGTCGTATGTAATCAGTACGGTTGTTATAGCTGTTATAGCTGCTGCTATTATGTTTGTGCCAAGATTTATAGATATAAGTGCCATCACAGGAATTACTAATAGTACAGAACAGAATTCTGGTGATTCTGACAGCGATAAAGATAATAAAGCAGACAATAATAAAGATGTAATTTTATATATGATGAGTCTGGAACATTTTCAGATATTCAGATAATTCAGGCAGCTTTTGATGATATGAAGGTTGAAAAGTGTCATCAGAAAGTGAATTAAAGGATAAAGTGTCAGATGAAGAAGTCAAGGCAGGCTTTGTGGTTCACAGTCTTACAGATTATGAGTATATTGTATACAATAAGAGTATGACTGACAGCATTGATATGCAGTTTAATCAGGTACTTACAGCACTTAACCAGATGGTGTACTGTAGTATCCATAATCTTGATTATGAGCAGATAATAACGGCATTTAATCCAGAGATTAACAGTCAGACAGTTGTTCTTGGCAAGGATATGGGAAATAATTATTTTTATTGTTATGCACTCATTATCATTATATTTATGATAATAATATTCTATGGTGTTATGGTTGCGACATCAGTTACTCAGGAGAAGTCCAACAGGACTATAGAGGTGCTTGTAACAAGTGCTGATACTAAGATTTTATTTTTTGGAAAGGTGCTTGCTGGTACAATAGCTTCGTTATGTCAGGCTGGAATACTTATGCTTGCGATTGTCGGTGCATATAAGTTTAATCAGAGTGCGTGGGGCGGAATGTTAGATATGTTACTTGATATTCCTGCAAATGTACTTGTTACCTATGCGTTATTCGGACTTGGCGGTGTGCTTTTCTATACATTTATATATGGAGCATTTGGTGCACTTGTTTCTAAGACAGAGGATATTAATAAGAGTGCCGGAAGCATACAGATGGTTATTATGATTGTATACTTTATTACTCTTTTTCAGCTTATGAATATAGATGGTATTGCTATGAAGGTATTGTCATATCTGCCAATCAGTTCATACAGTGCGATGTTTGCCCGTGTTGCAATGGGAAATGTAGCTGTTTGGGAAGTTGTTGTTTCATTTATAATACTTGTAGCAAGTATTATAGGTGTTGGTATGATAGGTTCATCAATATACAGAATGGGAACGCTTAGATATGGCAATCCAATTAAGATAACTACAGCAATAAAGAGCCTTCGCAAGCAGAAGAATAAATAATCTGAATATTTTATACAAGAAATAATTAATACCTCCAGATATGACATATATATCTGGAGGTATTATTATACATAAAACAATATGTGAGATAATCAGGGCTGCATACAGGTATTGATATAATGGCTTAACATATTGTAAATATAATTATAACTTTATAGTTTCTCCACCTGGTATCTCAACGACACGGACATTATTAACAGCAACCCAGACAGAACAGGCACTTGGGTTATAGATATATTCATTATCGGCGAATATCTGAAGCCTGTCAAAGGCTTCGTTGTAATCTACGATTTCGATGTTAGTAGCATACCATATATCATCACGATGACCAATCATCTCACAGAATTCTTCCATAACTTCCCAATTATTATTACGTTCAAATTCAAAGCTGTGTCCCCATACATACATCATATATAGGTACTGTTTTTTAGTAAGCTTCATAAAACGCTTGCCAAACTCAACAAGATTATGATTGTGGTGGCAGGTTGGTATCCAGTTCATATAATCTGTTGGCATAGAAAAGCCATTTTCATCACCAAGAAGAATAGGACCTTCACAATCGTTGGCATATTCGAGTGCTGATTTGACAACAGCGTACTGGTCAGTGGCTGGTCGTATATATTTAATGCCAAGGTCAGCAGCAATAGAAGTAATAAGCTTGTTGCCGGCTCCATTAGGAAGAGCCATTCCTCTTACGGGTTTATGTATTATTTTCTCAATATTAGTCTTATCTTCAAGAATTTCCCTTGCTATCTCATAGCTGCCACATCTGTTCATAGTAGGGTGTGTGCATGTATGAAGGGCTATTTCATGATTGTCATATAAATCATTCCATTCGCTTGCAGGCAGTCTGATTGGCATATCTGTTAACCCTGAATTGACATTGAAGGTAGCACGTATGCCGTTCTTGTTAAATATATCAACTAGTCTTTTATCTTCAAGCTTGCCGTCATCGTAGCTTAATGTTAATACCTTGAATTTACCTCCTGGAAAGCATTTGTATATTCTGTTCATAATAATCCTCCATTCTTGTATATATTAACATAATGTATACAATCTCATATTTTACAATTATACTATATTAACATTAGTGTGTCATTATTTTGTTAATCAAATACACAAAAAATACAATAATCAATTATAATTTCTTGACTTTTTGTGTTATTTTACTAATAAATGAAACTTTTTTGATGTTTTCATTACAATATATATTGTATCTTTGAATTTCTTTATCATTAATGTTAACACATACATTTCCAATAATACACTCGTTATTAACCGGTGCAGCAATGCTTGATGGAATATTGTACACGACTTCTACATTATCATTATCGCTTATGCAGGCAGACAGTTTTTTATCAAATAGTATATCAATGGAACTTTTAGAGCCGTTTTTAATCTTTATATTAAAGACTTTAGGGCAGATAAGTATGTCCTGCTTTGTATAGCTGGCTCTGGCGTAGTCAAGAAGATGTTTTGCGTCAGACCATTTATAAGTCTTGTTGTCAGGCCAGCCACAGGCAAGCAGGGCAACAATAAATGTCCTGTCGTTATCCTTATAGGCACACACATAGCAGTAGCCGGCATCGCCAGTAAAGCCCGTCTTGCCGGATATAATGTTATCATACATATTAAGAAAAGCATTGGCATTGCTTACAGAATATTTTCTGCCGGAAAGACTTGTAAAACTGTAATCGTGAGTCTGTGTTATAGAAAGGAAATGTTCGTTTTAATGCAGTAGGACATAACAACTGCTAATTCATAGGCTGTTGTCGAGTGAATGCCTGCATCATCAGAAGCATCAAGACCATTAGGTGTTATATAATGCGTGCTATTACAGCCAAGACTGGTGGCTTTTCTGTTCATTAAATTAGTAAATACCAGCACAAGTGCTTTGCTTTGTTCTTTGGATATATTCTCAATAAAATGTGAGTTATAAGAGTAGTCATTTATAAAAGAAATGTCAAAGGTAAGTTCGTTGCGTTCTTTATCGGTTAAAGAACAGATATAATAGTAGGCGGTATTTTCTGCAATTATAACGGCGGTATCATTATGGGAACGAAGCATAAGGGAATAGTACAGGTCTTTTATTGAAAACTGTTCGCCTTTTACAGCATTAAGTTGTACATCTGGCATAGAAGCCGCATATGCAGAAGTGGTGGCAATATAATCATCAGGACATATCTCAAGGGCGGTTATTAATGTCATAATCTTGGTGGTGCTTGCCATAGGTGCTTTGGTGTCAGCATTTTTACCATATAGAAGCCTGTTAGTATCGGCATCTATTACTGCTGCAAATCTGGCGTGTATTTCATTATCTTTCAGAGATGAGTCGTTTTCTTTAGCATTTACACGATTAAATGGAGTTAAGACGATTGAAATAATCAGACATATTAAAATTATGAATTTTAATGGCTGTATAAGCTTTTGAAAAAAATAAGCAACTGCTGATAGCATAAATAAGAAACCCGGTTATTATAATTAATAAATTATACACTTTTATTTTGCTATTATACCTAAAATGAGTTATTATATATTTACTACATAAATAATCATATTAATTTACAGAGGTGCGTATGAGCTACATAGAATTTGATGATGTAAAGAAGATTTATAAAATGGGTGATGTAAAGATAAAGGCACTTAACGGTGCAAGCTTTACGATAGATAAGGGAGAGTTTGCAGTTATAGCAGGTGCGAGTGGTGCAGGTAAGAGTACAATACTTAATCTTATGGGCGGTATGGATACAGCTACGACAGGAAAGATTATTGTAGATAAAGAGAATGTGTCAAAGTTCACAGCTAAGAGGCTTACAACATACAGAAGATATGATATAGGATTTGTATTCCAGTTCTATAATCTTGTACAAAATCTTACTGTAAGGGAAAATGTTGAGCTTGCAACACAGATATGTAAGAATCCGCTCGATGTTGATGAGGTTATAGAAGCAGTAGGACTTAAGGAAAGAAGTTCTAACTTTCCGGCACAGTTATCAGGTGGTGAACAGCAGAGAGTTGCAATAGCAAGAGCGTTGGCCAAAAATCCAAAGCTTCTGTTATGCGATGAACCTACGGGAGCACTTGATTATAATACAGGCAAGCAGATATTAAAGCTGTTGCAGGATACATGCCGTGAAAGAGGTGTTACAGTTGTAGTTATAACACATAATCTTGCACTGACAGCTATGGGCGATAAGGTTATCAAAGTGAAAAATGGAGTAGTTGACAGTGTGACTGTCAATGAAAATCCGCTTCCAATAGAGCAGATAGAATGGTAGTTAATATGGAAAGGCGGAATTAACATAATGGGAAAGTCGGTATTTAAAGATTTAATAAGAGAGATAAAAGGTTCGCTTGGAAGATTTATTTCAATAATGGCAATCACAGCCATAGGAGCTGCATTTTTGCAGGAGTCACAGCATCTTCAGGCGATATGAAGCGTTCGTCAGATAACTATTATGATGAATATAATATGAATGATTTAAGAATAATATCATCTATAGGGCTTACAGATGATGATTTGCAGGTAATTGCAAAAGTGCAGGGAGTAAAGGCAGTATATGGTGCCAACAGCAAAGATGTGCTCATCAATTATGATGATAAAGAGTCAGTTGCACATGTTTTAAGTATTCCTCTTAATGCGGATGATAATGATGACAGCTATATTAACAGACTTCGCATTAAAGAGGGAAGACTGCCACAGAATGATAAAGAATGTGTTGTGAAGTACGAGTCTACAAGGGAAGCTGTCAAAGTGGGCGATGTATTAAAATTCAAGTCTGGAACTTCTGATGATATTAACGATACATTTAAGGATACTGAATATACAGTTGTTGGAGTAGTATATTCGCCTTGCTTCGTTTCTTATGATTTAGGTTCGTCTGATATTGGTAACGGCAATATCAGCTATTGTGTATATGTTGGAGATGATGAATTTAAGAATGATTATTATACAGAAGCTTACGCTGTAGTAGACGGAGCAAAGAGCTTGATACATATTCTGATGAATATGATAAAAAGGTTGAAAATGTACAGAACAGAATTAAGAATATAGCAGCAGGACAGCTTGATAACAGGAAGAAGGATATAAAAGAAGAATTTGCCAAAGCCAAGGAAGATAAGAAACAGGAACTGCTTGATACAATAAGACAGAAGGTAACAGAGTCTATTACGAAGCAGTATCAGGAATATTATCCGGGATATGATGTGTCTTCAATGATAGCACCTTATATTGAACCAGCGTATATTAAAGCAGTTCAAGAGTTTGACTTTGATGCGGTATATGCAAAGTATGATGAGCAGATGAATGAAACTTTGAATAACTCTGACGACTGGGAATGGTATGTGCTTACAAGACAGTCGCAATATTCGTATAGGGATTATGAGTCGAGTGCTGACAGAATGAAAGCTATAGCTACAGTATTTCCATTGTTCTTTATAATTGTTGCCGGTCTTGTGTGTCTTACAACAATGACAAGAATGGTAGAAGAACAGAGAAGTTTAATCGGAACATACAAGGCTTTAGGTTATGGAAAAGGTACTATAGTATTCAAGTTCGTTGCCTATGCCTTTATAGCTTCCTTTGCTGGAAGTGTAATAGGCTGTATTGTTGGTTTAAAGCTGTTTCCGTATATAATATATAATTCGTGGAACATAATATACCAGATGCCGCATATAACTTATGCAAGCCATACATTATTATCTGTGGCAGTTATTATCTGTCTTGTAGCGGTAACATTTCTTGCGGCATTCTATTCGTGTTACAATGATCTTTCAGAAGTGCCGGCTATACTTATGAGACCTAAAGCTCCTAAGAGTGGAAGAAAGATATTGTTAGAGCATACATTTATATGGAAGCATCTTTCATTTACAAGGAAGGTTACTATGCGTAATATATTCCTGTATAAGAAAAGATTTTTTATGACAGTAATCGGAATCGCAGGATGTACAGCGTTGACAACGGCAGGTTTTGGAATTAAGGACAGTATACAGTGTGTTATTGATAACCAGTATGAACAGATACTGCATTATGATAATGTAATTACATTTAAGAGTGATGTTGAAAGTGAAGAAATTAACAATATAATATCATCTATAAATAAAGATGAATATTATAAAGAATACACTACAGATTATGGATATACTGCTGATGTGAAAGCATTAGGTGGTGGTGACAGCTATTCAACTGAGATAACTGTTGTGGATGATACAGATAAGTATAGTGATTTTGTTACATTCAGGACAAGAAAGAAGCATAACCAGTTAGAGCTTAATGATGACGGTGTTATTATATCTGAAAAGCTTGCAAAGGATCTGAAGGTTTCTGTTGGTGATAATATTACTATATGTGATATTAATGATAGGCAGGCAGCAGTTAAGGTGACTGGAATTATGGAAATATATATTAATAATTATATTTTTATGACATCAGGTTATTTCAATGACACATTTGGCTATACACCAGATAATAACAGAGTATTAGGTATACTTAGTGATGACAGCGATAATGTTCAGGCAGTTATCGGAGAACGATATTTGTCTAATTCAGCAGTTAAGTCGCTTACATTCTTAAAGGTTAATATGTCAAGATTTGAGAATATGATACAGTCCCTGGATCTTGTTACATGGGTGCTTATAATATCAGCAGGTATGCTGGCGTTTGTTGTATTGTATAATCTTACTAATGTTAATATATCTGAGCGAATAAGGGAGATTGCGACAATAAAAGTTCTTGGCTTTTATGATAATGAAGTTGGAGAGTATATATACAGGGAGAATATAATACTTACACTTATAGGCGGTCTTGCAGGACTTTTATTAGGAAGAGCACTTCATACATACATAATGACAACAATAGAATTAGACGGAGTAATGTTTGGAACAAGAATTAATTTAAGTTCATTCCTGTTATCATATGGAATTACATTAATTTTCTCATTGATTATTAATGCAATTATGTATCCGTCACTTAAGAAAATTCCAATGGTGGAATCTTTAAAGTCAATAGAATAATTCGTGATTGCTGATAAAGGATTTAATTGAGAATTTAATTAATGATTTGATGAATAATTTAGTGCAGGAATTAAAGAATAGATAAGCTGACAAGCCTGCACAAATAATGGTAATATTAATAAGAGCCTCCACATATATTGTGAAAAACGATATATGTGGAGGTTATTTTTGTATGGGGGATATTGGACAAATTATAAAAATTCTGCCGCCAGCTCTGGCTGACAAGCTTAGACTGCATACGTTGTCATTTAGCAGGCTCAACGAGCTAAGATTAAGAGTTGGCAGAAATGTAACTTTAATATATGACAATAAAGAGATAATGTATGATATTAAGGTTACCAAGGACTGCATAATGAAAATGCTGGAATTAGCTTCCAATTACTCTATCTATGCGTATGAGCAAAGTTTCAAACAGGGGTTTATTACAATAGAGGGAGGGCATAGGATTGGGATATCAGGACATGCGATTATAGAGAATAATGTCATTAAGAATTTTAATTACATAACCTTTCTTTGTATAAGGGTGGCACATGAGGTTATAGGGTGTAGTAATAAGGTTGTTGATTTCGTATATGGAGGAGGTATTGACCATACGCTTATTATTTCACCGCCGGGTTGTGGCAAGACCACGCTTTTAAGGGATCTTGTAAGAAATATATCTGATAATGACAGGCTTCATATTAATGTAAGTCTTATAGATGAAAGACAGGAGATAGCGGGCTGCTATATGGGAATCCCGCAGAATAATATAGGCAGACGTACAGATGTATATGATGGCTGTCCAAAAGATGCAGGAATGATGATGGCAATCAGGGCTATGTCGCCGGGGATAATAGCTGTAGATGAGATAGGTGGGCAGAATGATGTGCAGGCAATTAAATACTGCATAGCCTGTGGCTGTACGATTATTGCTACAATTCACGGTTATTCGCTTGAAAATGTAATGAACAAGCCTTTTATGGGTGAGCTTATAAGTTCTGATTACTTTAACAAGATAATAATATTGTCAGGAAGAATGGGAAAGGGGACGGTGGAGCAATGTTTAAATTATCGGGAGCAGCACTCATAATAACTGCATGTACATATTATGGATTTTATTTAAGCAGTAACCTATATATGAGAACACGGATTATACAATCGCTAATAACAGCCCTTCATTATATTAAGGCACAGATAGGCTATGCTTCAAGCACGCTCCCTGACATATTCAGGGATTTATCTGTTAATTCTGATAACTGCTATGTTCAGGAAATGTTCAGTTATGCAGCGAAGACATTAAGTGATGAGGGCATTGTTACATATGAAGCTGTGTGGGAGGAAGCTGTAAATGTACTTAACAGGAGAAAAATATTAAAAAAAGACGAACTTAATGTAATGTATGAATTGTCGCATTTTAATTCGTATATTGATAAAAATATGCAGGTTCAAAATCTGGAATTATCAATTGAAAGGCTTAAAAGAATAAATGAAAATGTGGCAATGGATATTGCACCGAGAATGAAAATCTGCAGGATTGGTGGAATAACAGCAGGAGTGTTTATAGCAATAATGCTGATATGAACACAGCATAATAAAGAATGGGGATGTGTATGGAAATTAATTTGATATTTAAAATAGCTGCCGTTGGAATAATAATCTCTATACTTAATCAGATATTAAAGCATAGTGGAAGAGATGACCAGGCTTTCTTAACAGGGCTTGCGGGACTTCTGCTTGTGCTTTATTGGATACTTCCATACATATTAGAACTGTTTACAACTATGCAGAAATTGTTTGATATGTAAAAGGAGTAACAATTGCTGAAAATATCTATGCTTGCATTATGCACGGTTATAACATCACTGCTTATAAAAAAACAGTCACCGGTAACAGCTTCTGTTATAGGAGTTTCATTATGTCTTATTATTTCAATTAATATAATAAATAACATATCAGCCATAACAGGACAGCTCGGAGTAATGATTTCTTTAACAGGAATTGGTGATGTGTATATAAAGATAATAATGAAGATTATAGGAATAACCTTTATAACGCAGCTTATATCTGATGTGTGTAGGGATAATGGGTTTAATGCGGCGGCATCACAGCTTGAGATTATGTGTAAGATTGCTGTTGCAACAATAAGTATTCCAATTGTACTGTCGCTTATGGAGATGATTAATAAATGTATAAAATAAGATGTATATTAATGCACAATAACTGCCCCCAATATATGTTGTCATTATTAAGAAGTATATTTACTGGGCGGAAATATATATTTATGAAACTTAATTATATACTACCGCTATTAAAAAGCGTATTACTAATGTCGGTAATATTAATGCTTGTATACAATAATGCCAATGTGATTAAAGCGGAAACTAACGGACAGGAAACTGTCACGGATACATCTGGCTGGTCTGATTATGATTATAAGGATATTGATAAGATATTAAAAGAAAGCAGTTACAATTCGGTTACCTTTGAGGATATAGTAGACAGCAGATATTTGGGTAATTCAACGAGGGATTCGGGTAAGAAGATTGTACAGTATATAACAGAGGTTATAAGCAGTAACCGTAATGATTGTATGAAGATACTTATTTTATGTCTATTATCTGAACATATAAATGTATTTGGCCCATTTTTTAATACACAGCAGCTTACCGAAAGCACATTAAGTGTTATAGCAATATCTCTTATAACGGTATTGTTTGTTGTGTTCATACAGGCTTCAGAGACAGCCAGCAGCACTCTTACATCGATTATTAATCTTTATAAAGCAATCAGTATGGTGTTCCTGCCGGCAATAAGTGCTTCTGGTGCAATAATGAGTAAAGCTGTGTATTACCAGATAATAATTGCTATGATTGCAGTCAGCAATATATTTTTTAAAAATATATTATTAAAAACAAATAAAATATATCTCATAATTTCGTTATGTGACTGCATAGACAAAGAAGCACATATGGATAAGGCGTGTAACCTTATTAAAAAGGAGTGAAATGGTGCTGCTATACGATACTTACAGTGTTTATTGGACTTAATGCAATTAAGAGCATATTAACACCTGTTCAGGACACGGTTAATTCTAAAGGTATATTTATGGGGATAAGCCTTATACCTGGTATAGGTGACACAGCACAGGTGTTATCCAATACGATACTTTCATCTTCTGCATTAATAAAAAATGCAATCGGTGTGTCGGGAATTATTGCTATTGTTATGTGTATGTTCTTTCCGTTGCTGCGGATTGGTCTTCTTGCGGTTATATATCAGGGGATTGCTGCAGGACTACAGCCAATAAGTGATAAGAGAATGGTAAGGGCAGTCAGTTCGCTTGGGCAGGCACTTGGAATGATTGTATATATTATGATGATTACACTTGTCCTGTTTATATTAACAATAGCAATTATATGTGTTGCAACTAACTGTGTATCAGTATGAAAGGAGACACAATGAAGCTGTATTCGTGGCTTAGGGCATTGCTCATATTTATGGTTATGTCGGCTGTATTAATGAATATTATTCCACCCAGGTATGAGGGCAGCTATAAGGTGGTAATGAGGCTTATATTCCTTATGATTTTATTAAAGCCTGTACTTCTGCTTTTATTTAATGAGGAATATATAACTGACAGGGTAAATACATTGTATAATGATTATAGTAAAAACATTGCAGGCTATTCAAGTTCGTATACTGGTGATAGCAGCCTTCAATCAGACTATGACAGCTATGTGAGCAATGTAGTAAAACAGACAGTTATAAGCAGGGTGTTAAATATAGCAGAGGAGTGTGGAGTTGAAGTTAATAATGTAAAGGTTGAATTAAACGATAAGAGCATATTGAATAAATCAGACACCGATTATTCATCTGTAATTACAGGAATTGATATATCAGTAAAAAACAAAAAAAGTGTTTCAAGTTTGGAAAGCACACAGAATGTTAAAGCGACTTTGAATAAATCGGACATAGAGCAATTCGCTAAAATGGTAGCGGATAATTTTAGTATAGATGAAATACTTATCAATATACATTAAGCCAGGTACAGAGAATATTTTGTATTCCGATGTTCAGGACGGAAAGGAGAATTATTATATTTAATTATGAAAATATATTGAATAAATCAGGCAAAGATAAAATATTAATAGTAATACTAGCAGGCATACTGCTTATGGTTATATCAATTCCTGTAAAAGACAGACAGACTGTATCAGAAAACACAACATCTAATCAGGAAAGCGGTGAGGCCACACAGAAAATGTATGAGGAATATGTAGAGAAAAGATTAGAAGATACCTTATCTGATGTTGAGGGGGCAGGAAAGGTTAAAGTTATGGTCAGTCTTAAGAATTCGTCTGAAAAGATACTTGCCAAGGATACAGATTATTCTGATGAAGAAGTTAATGGGAATAATGATGAGAATTCCAATAGTATGCAAAAAAACAGAGACACACATTTTTTATGATACAGCTAATGGTAATACGCCATATGTAGTAATGGAGAATATGCCTGTTATTGAAGGTGTGATAATAGTATGTGAGGGTGGTGATAATAAAGAGCTTGTAAGTGAGATTACGAATGCTGTATATGGGCTTTTAAATGTTCCTGTACATAAAATCAAAGTAATGAAAATGTCTTAAATATGGAGGTTTTTTTGTGAAAAGAGTTAAGAAAAATCAGGTTATTATTACAGCACTTGCTATTATGATAGCTGTTGCGGGATATATTAATTATGCAGGAAACATTTCAGATATAATATCTGTCAGCAGTAAGAGCGGCAGTAAAGTTGTCAATACATCAACAGATGATACAATATTTACTGAGGAAGAACCAGATGATGAGAGTCTTGAAGAACCAGGAAGCGTTATACTTACATCAGGACAGGGCGTGTCTTCAAGTGTAATCTCTGAAGCTAAGCTTAACAGAGAACAGATACGTGCCAAGAATACAGAAAATCTTACTAATATAGTCAATGATACAGCAATCGATAAGCTTCAAAGACAGAGGCGATAAATGAACTTGCCAAAATTGCAAAATATTCAGAAAAAGAGGCAGCTATTGAGTTGTTATTAGAGGCAAAGGGATTTAATGATGTGGTGGCTTCAGTGGCAGAAGACAGCGTTGATATTGTAATTAACCAGCAGACATTAGAAAACAGCCAGAAAGCTCAGATTGAAGATATAGCAAAGAGAAAGACAGGGGTTACATCGGATAAAATTACCATTAATGTTATTAAGTAACTTATCATTGCATTTATTTATATTTTTTATTATAATAGATTAAAGATTACGTTAATAACAGTCAGGAGGGCATTATGACAAAAGAGTTTGAAGATAGAGGTAATACTTATACAATTCACGAAAGCAAGGATATTGGCGAAGTAAGAGTTGCAGATGAGGTTGTTGCTATTATTGCAGGTCTTGCTGCTACAGAGGTGGAAGGCGTTGAGAGTATGGCTGGCAACATCACTAATGAACTTGTAAGCAAGCTTGGAATGAAGAATTTATCTAAGGGTGTTAAGGTTCACGTTGGTGAGAATGATGTGACAGTTAATCTTGCGCTTAATATTAAATATGGCTGTGAGATACCTAAGGTATCAGCCGCAGTACAGGACAGAGTTAAGACAGCAATCGAGACAATGACAGGTCTTGAAGTATCAGAAGTTAACATTAAGATTGCTGGCGTTAATATTGACAACTAAGTACAGTAAGCTTTTGGGACTGTCCTTAATGGGCAGTCCTGTTTGAGTAATTAATTGATGAGAGGATTCCTATGACAAGATCAGAAATGAGAGAACACGTTTTTAAGCTTATATTCCGTGTTCCTTTCCACGATAAGAATGAATTAAGAGAACAGATTGACTACTATTTTGATGATTTGACAGATGTCAATGAGAAAGATTACGAATATATTAAGAATAAGGCACTTCTTGTATGTGAATTAAGCGATGAGCTTGACGAGAAGATTAATTTGGTATCAGAAGGCTGGCCAGTTGACCGTATTGGTAAGGCAGAGCTTGCTATTATGCGGCTTGCAGTCTATGAGATGCTTTATGATGATGATATTCCTGTTAATGTAGCTATTAATGAGGCTGTAGAGTTAGCTAAAAGTTATGGCTCTGATGATAATGCAGCATCATTTGTCAATGGTGTTCTTGCAAAGCTTGTATAATAACCTTTTGCTGAATTAAAGAGCATAATAAAGAGATTAAGAAAGAGGAACGATGGCTGGAGTATATACTGTAACACAGATTAATTCCTATATTAAGAATATGTTTAGACAGGATTTTGTACTTAATCGTATTCAGATAAAAGGGGAAATATCTAATTGCAAGTATCATACATCCGGTCATATTTATTTTACTTTAAAAGATTCGGGTGGAACGATTGCAGTTGTTATGTTTGCCTCTTATGCATCAAAGCTTGATATAAAGCTTGAAAATGGAATGTCTGTTGTAGTAGATGGCAGAATTGATATATATGAACGTGATGGCAGGTATCAGTTGTATGCCGTTAATATTACCGAAAGTGGTATGGGGATTTATATAAGAAGTTTGAACAATTAAAACAGCAGTATGATGATATGGGATATTTTGATTCATCATATAAGCGCCCGATACCACGTTTTGCAAGAAAGATAGGAATTGTAACAGCTTCAACAGGAGCTGCTATACACGATATAATGAATATATCACACAGGCGCAATCCGTATGTAAGTCTGTATCTGTATCCTGCATTAGTTCAGGGCGAATATGCCAAGTACAGTATTGCCAAGGGAATAGCTGTGCTTGATAAGTTCGGGGTGGATTGCATTATTGTTGGACGTGGAGGAGGTTCACTTGAAGACTTGTGGGCATTTAATGAACCAGAGGTTATAGAGGCAGTATTTAGCTGTAATACACCGGTTATATCAGCGGTTGGGCACGAAACAGATTTTACAATCACAGACTTTGTGGCAGATTTAAGAGTTCCAACACCATCTGCCGCTGCAGAGTGTGCAGTATTTGATATGGTACAGGTTGATGATTATATGCAGGCATACAAAGAGACGTTTAAGAAAATGCTCTGGATAATGTATTTGCCAGATATAAGAACAGGGCAGAGAAGGACAAGCTTTCTTTGCAGATATACAATCCTATTAACCAGATATATGAAAGAAGACAACGTCTTATTCAGATAGAGGATATATTAAATAACCAGATGACACAAGCAGTGGAACGCTACAGGCAGAAGCTGTCATTAGCTGCGTACAGACTTGATAATGTAAGTCCTTTAAAGAAGTTTGACAAGGGCTACAGCTATGTAGAGAATAATAAACAGAGA
>VOFH01002098.1_pt1 | contig 15299 bp, 23 predicted proteins | sample 5384091 | NCBI WGS metagenome assembly VOFH01 (sample SAMN12384727, study PRJNA508395) | human gut metagenome | isolation source: healthy gut G | host: Homo sapiens
AGTTCCTTGATGGCTCTGAGGATGGTATCAGAGCTGCATGTACGAAGGGTAGGATGATACGAGAGATGGCGCATCAGTTGTGACGTTACGTCTTCCACGCATGAGCCGCCACAGAAATAAACGCTCATCAGCGAACGGACTATCTCGCTGAACTGATATCCGAAGATACTGCGGCATCTCTGACCCAGTGTTGAGTCGATAACGGGTGAAAGCATGGAGTCAAATTTCTCCATGATTGAAAAAATTCCTCCAAAAGGTGTGAGTTTCTCAGATTTTATTTGTACCTTTGCCATGCCTTGTTACGATTTTCGCTTGTTTTCTAATTGCAACACTAAGATAAGTGCAAAAAAAATCTGACACGGCTTAAAAAATCCTGGGCAACTTTTTTGTTGCTCAGGTACTTAAAAAGTGTTGGTTATATCAGTATGCAAAGAGGCCGGACCGTGCGGGTGCGCATCCGTAACGGAAAGGGATATCTTACGATAAAAGGTGCTTCCGATGCCTCGGGACTCAGCCGATATAGTGGGAAAAGAGATTCCATTGAATGAAGCCGAGGAGCTGATGAAACTGTGCGAGCCGGGTGTTATTGATAAAACCCGTTACCTGATACGCAGCGGAAACCATGTTTTTGAGGTAGATGAGTTCTACGGTGAGAATGAGGGACTGGTAGTTGCCGAAGTGGAATTGACTTCGGAAGATGAGACTTTTGAAAAACCGGATTTCATAGGGCGGGAAGTAACAGGCGACGTCCGTTACTATAACTCGCAACTGATGAAGCATCCATACACCGTTTGGTAAGGCCTTAATACCCTGTCAACAAGAAGTTAAGAGTTTGTCAACAAGGAGTTAACTTCTTGTTGACAGGAAGTTAACTCCTTGCAAATGGTTGTTAATCAAGTATATTCAGAGGACGAAATGGAGAAACTTTATGAATACCTGCCTAGAGAACTGGTGACCTTTGTATTGGTGACTTTGTTTTCTTTATTAATAGGACTTTCACAGCGGAAAATCAGTCTGAAGCGCGAAGGGGAGACAACGTTGTTCGGTACGGATCGCACGTTCACTTTTATAGGTATTTTGGGGTATCTGCTTTATATTCTTGATCCGGTGGATTACCGCTTGTTTTTATGGGCGGTGGCGCTATATTGGGACTGCTGCTGGGATTGAACTATTACGTTAAACAATCTCAGTTCCATGTATTCGGGGTTACTACCATTATTATCGCACTCATCACGTATTGTATTGCTCCTATTGTAGCCACACAACCCTCCTGGTTTTACGTGATGGTGGTTGTGACGGTATTGCTCTTTACCGAATTGAAGCATACTTTACAGAACTTGCACAGCGCATGAAGAATGACGAGATGATTACTCTCGCCAAGTTCCTTGCTATCAGTGGCATTATCTTACCGATGTTGCCGAATGAAAATCTGATACCGACATTAATTTGACCCCTTACCGTTTGGTTGGCTACGGTAGTTGTATCCGGTATCTCTTATTTGTCTTATCTGCTGAGGCGATATGTATTTCATGAGTCCGGCATTCTGGTATCCGGTATTATAGGTGGTTTGTATAGCAGTACGGCAACTATTTCTGTTCTGGCACGTAAGAGTCGCAAGGCACCTGCACAGGAGGCGCCGGAATATGCCGCAGCAATGTTGTTGGCAGTGAGTATGATGTTTCTTCGTTTCCTTATACTAATAGGTATATTCAGTAAGGCGATTCTTGCGGAAATTTATCCATACCTGCTTATTATGTCCTTCGTTACGGCGGGAGTGGCCTGGTATCTGCATCGGAAGCGTAAGCCGATTCCGGTGACGGGCGAAGAAGCTGAAGAAGAAGATAGCAGTAACCCGTTGGAATTTAAAGTTGCACTGATTTTTTGCCGTTCTGTTTGTGATATTCACCATTGTGACACATTATACTTTGATTTATACCGGTACGCGTGGATTGAATGTCTTGTCGTTCATTGCCGGGTTGAGTGATATCACTCCATTTATTCTGAACCTGCTGCAAGGTTCGGGTGTTGCCGTTGTGGTGGTGACAGCTTGCTGTATGCAGGCTATCGTGAGCAATATTGCCGTGAATATGTGCTATGCGTTGTTCTTTGCCGGTGGGAAGAGTCCGTTGCGCCGGTGGGTACTGCGTGGGTTTGGTGGTGTGATTGCAGTGAATGTCTGCCTGCTACTTTTTTCTATTTGCTATAAATTCCGCAAGAACGCTTACAAATATTTCTCTAATCCCTTTTCTTTGTGCTTTTTTAACTCGAAAATCTCGTAGGTAAAAAAGAGGTTATTTTGCCGCACTCGTGTGACAAAAGGCAACAATGTACGTCTAATACAAAAACAGTCAACTAATATTCATCAAACAAACTAAAAACAGAAATGAAAAATTAAATGCCCTTTGCTGCTTATAATGTTGGTAATATCCTCATTGGTAGCGGCACAGAATGCGGCACCTCCATTTCAGATTAAAGGAGTCTTACTGGATTCTTTTGACTCAAGAGGGAGAACCTTATGCCACAATCAAAATCGTAAAAAGAAGCGCCTGCCCATGCATTGAAAATGCTGGTAACAGGACATGAAAGGTAAGTTTCAGGAAAAGGTTCCGGGGACGGGTGATTTCGTGATGACGATTTCTTCTATCGGTAGAAATACCATTGTGAAAGATTTTACTGTGAAAGCAGGAGAGAAAGTTGTTGATTTCGGTACGCTGTATATTACAGATGCGTCCAATGAGCTTGGACAAGTAGAGGTGGTAGCTCAAAAACCACTGGTGAAAGCTGATATTGACAAGATAGAATATAACGTGCAGGATGATCCTGATTCAAAAGTCAAACTCTGTATTGGAAATGCTTCGTAAAGTGCCTTTGGTAACTGTAGATGGCGAAGACAACATCAAGGTGAACGGCAGCAGCAGTTTCAAGGTGTATGTCAACGGCAAGCCCAACAACATGATGAGTAATAATCCTACGGAAGTCCTGAAAAGTATGCCCGCCAACTCCATCAAGCATATAGAGGTGATTACCAATCCCAGTGCAAAGTACGATGCGGAAGGTGTCGGGGGTATCCTGAACATTGTTACCGTAGGCGGCGGACTGGAAGGGTATACGGCCACATTTAGTGGAAACGTTAGTAACATGGGGGCTGGTGGCGGCCTGTATTCGGTACAATTAAGAGTGGTAAGTTGACGGTAAGTGCTCGTTATAATTATAATTATAACGATCGTCCCTTGCAGCTATTCTGGTGGTACTCGTCGTACAGTAGGCGACATAACCGACGGTTCTTCAGATTTAGATTATAGTGGCGATAGTAAAGGGCATGGTAATTTCCAGTCCGGCAGTATGGAAGCCAGCTATGAAATCGACACATTGCGGCTGGTAACCATGTCCTTCGGGCTTTGGGGTGGCGGAAATAACAGCAATGGACTGAGTAATACTTTTGCAACGATGCCCGGTACCGGTGATGATCTGTATCAATATGTATCGAACAATAGAAGCAAAAGTTCCTGGTATTCTATTGATGGTGGCATTGACTACCAACGTATGTTTCATGTAAAAGATCGTATGTTGACCTTCTCTTATAAAATCAATACCAGACCGGAAAGTTCGGATTCATACTCCACTTATGATTATGATATGGAGGATGTAGCTCCGGATGGCAGGATTTTTATGAAACGTATGAAAAATCAGCATAATGATGGATCCCAGAATACTACTGAACATACTTTCCAGGCTGATTATACGACGCCTATCGGCAAGATACATACTCTTGAAGCCGGTGCGAAATATATTCTCCGTGATAATTCTTCGGAAGATGATCGTTATGAACAAGCGTCAGCAACTCAAGCTGATTATGAGTTTGACAATGATCACAGTTCGCATTATAAACACCAGAATGACATTTTGGCTGCATACCTTGGATATGGACTGAAAGTGAAGAAGATTTCCGGAAGACTTGGTGTGCGTTATGAGCATACGAAGCAGGAGGTGAAATATCTGCTGGGTAAGGGAGATAACTTTGATAAAATTTTGATGATTTAGTTCCTTCTGCAAGTATTGGCTATAAGCTGACAGATATGTCTAATCTTCGTTTGGGTTATAACATGCGTATCTACCGTCCGGGCATCTGGTATTTGAATCCTTATCTGGACGATAGTAATCCTACAAATATAAGCCAGGGTAACTCTCATCTGGATAGTGAGAAGAGTCATTCGTTTAACTTGAGTTACAGCAACTTCACGCAGAAGTTTAATATCAATCTTTCAGCCCGCTATAGCTTTACCAATAATAGTATTGAACGGGTAACAGAACAGGTGAAGGATACAGAAATTTTTTTGGTCTGCAAAATCCTACTGGTAAAGAAGTGCTTTACTCCACTTATCAGAATATAGGTAAGAGCAGGAATGCCAGCCTAAGTGGTTATATCAACTGGAATGCTACATCCAATACCCGTATCTATGCAAACCTTTATGGTAACTATACTTATTTGGAAGGCGCCAATGGATTGAAGAATGACGGTTGGAATTTGTTTGCTTATGGTGGCGCTCAGCAGTCTTTGCCTCACGATTGGCGTATCAGTCTGAATATTTATGGTCAGACGCCTTGGATCATGTTGCAGGGAAAGGGGAGCAGTTTCTTTGACTACGGATTGAGTGTAAACAAATCATTCTTGAAGAAGCGTCTGACCTTGTCAGCATTTGCTAGCAATTTCTTTAAGAAATATCAGCATCCGACTTCAAGTATAGAAGGTGTAGGCTTTATACAGGATAGTTGGAATAAATATACTCGTCAGCGTTTTGGCGTAAGTATTAGCTATCGCATCGGTGAGTTGAAAGCCAGTGTGAAGAAAGCCGCGCGTACCATCAGCAATGATGATGTGAAGAGTAGCGGTGGTGAAGGCGGCGGTGGCGGAGAATAATCTGCCCGTACTTTCCTGAATTATTTTTCATCCGCAGATGGCGCGGATAATGCAGATTTACGATTGAAGAAATCTGCGTTATTCGTGACGTCTGCGGATGAACTGTTTTCTATAAAGGGATATTCCAGACAAGTCACTGTACCATCCATTGTCATGACAATGATTTTCCCTTTTCCTGCATTCTTTAGTGAAGTTATTGCCGAATGGGAGATTTTTGTGTGACCAGGCAATGCCGCTTCCGTCTGTCCGCACGGCATGGAGAACACCAAATTCAGTAGGAATGAACACCAGTTGTTCGGTTGTTTCCATACGGGTGGGAATGAAGTTGCTTTCGTAGGGCATTGATGTATTCCAAAGACTGGTATAGGTGCCGTGAGATATATCCGCAGCGGTGATGTTGTTCTTGATTCCTTTCACATACATTGTTTTTCCATCCGGTGAGAAGCCGAGGGACTCGCGTCCTTTCGCTTCATCGGAAGCCCAAAAGATTTCTCCCGTCCCGGGATGGAATGAGCGGACGAAATAGTCGGAGCTGAGAACTATGACTTGCTCATTCGTCTCTCCTTGCCGTGTATACGGCAGTACTACCGGGCCAGCAGGCACCCGGTGAGAAATATCTGCCTCGTTTGGTGTCGAACTCCCATATTTTCTCCCCACTCCTGCGGTCGATGGCATAGAACATCGCTCCCCAGGTGCCTATATACGCGCTCTTTATCCACAGCCGGACGTGATTCGATGTAGCCTTGCAGACCATTACAAGTCCAGTTTAGTGTTCCGTCTGTCAGCTTTAAAAGTAGAATTTACCGTTGCTGCTGCCGATGTAGACTGTACCTTCGGTTACGACAGGGCACGCTACAATGGGGTAATTAGTATTGTATTTCCATCGCACTGTGCCCTGCTTTCTGTCAAGGGCATAGATGAAACCATCACAGGAAGAGACAATGACAAGTTTTGGGGTGATAAATGGGGCTGAAAATATCTTGTTTCCGGTGGTATAGGTCCACAGGGTTTTGCCGTTCTTGGCATTAAGGGCATGGACAACACCGGCTGTATTGGTGTAAACGTACAAGTTACCGTCTATGCTTCCCTGCGAAGCGATGTCGGTCACATCCTTCAATTTCAGGTTTCGCATACCGAAGGATAAGTAGCATTGATGGCGAAATCCGGACGATAGTAAGTGGTATCCTTCTTCTCCTGCAAAGGTGCCAGATGCATCGTATTCCATGCAGGGCGGGTTTCTGCTTTGATGATGCGTTCGTGGAACTCTAATGAATTGCCGCGAAGTGTGACCAGGTTATATCCGCCTATCGGATCTTTCCTGCGCAGGGACGAACGGCCGATTACGGCGGGAATACCTTCGGCATCATAAGCACGGTTCACGTGTAGGTGTCCACCGAGTATTGCCTGGATATTGCGTGTTTAAGGATGTCGACAACTTCGTACCAGTTACTCAGACCCTGATCGATAGGGAAGTGATTGATGAAAATAATGGGTTGTTCTGCCGGAGTGGTGCGAACGATAGAATCGAGCCACAGAATTTCTTCGCGGGGAATGTGAGGTGGTCCCATACGCAGACTTGGTCCGGCGCCACAGCCGATGAAACGTACTCCCTGCCAGTCGTAACAGAAATGGGAGGCTTGGAAAATCTTGTCGAACATAGTGCATCCGTTTTCCTCCAGTTTACATCATTGTTGCCGGGGATGAGAAAATAAGGTTTCCGGAAGTTCTTCAGAATGTCTTGTAGCAGATAAAATTCCTTGGTATCACCGAATTCAGTGACATCGCCGCTGAGGATGGTGAAGGCAACGTCAGGATTGGCATTGATGTCTTCAATGGATTGCCGCAGGTCGTCTTCGGCATAGGCGAAAGAATTGAGATGTACATCACTGGAGCCATGCGAAAGTGAAGGCTCGTTCGTTGCTGTCTTGTCCGTAGGAAAGGAGAGACAGCGCTATCACACAGATAGCCAATAAAATTCTTTTCATGATTCTTTGGGGGTATTAGTAAGTGTTATACCCCCAAAGATAAAGAGTTTTAGTGGAATAACCAGCGCTCATAGTCCACCTTTTCGTAAAGTGGCGCAATGGTTACTTCTGTATTCGCGTCTTTCTTTCCAAGCAGGAACTTGTCGACAAACGCTTCTACTTCAGGATACTGGCTTTCGGGCAGCTGGCAGTGCCCATGTCCGCCTACGATGGAGAAGCCCATTCTGTCGGCAATGCCGAACGTCTCCCATACTTTACGGGCAGCACGGCAGGAGACATAACCCGATTCATCAGCCAGCCACATAGTCCGGGTTTCCGAGTACCAGCAGTGCACGCTTGGTGCTACCATGGCACACAGTTCGTGGTGGTCATACGGCAATTTCGATACATTATCTTCTTTATATTGGAACATACTTTCTTTAAACCAGGCATGACTGGTTCTTCCCAAAAGGTTTCCACTTCACCCAGCGTTTCGGAAACACGCCATGCTGCCGCACCGCCACCACCCGGTTCCTGAGCAATGGTCAGTGCAATACGCTCATCGAATGCTCCGGCAAAAGAGCCATTTTCCCGGCGAAGGAACAACCGGATATGGCCAGTCGTTTGGTATCTATTTTGCTCTTTTTACCTACGATTTCCAATCCGTCAATGATACGGCTTCCCCAGGACCAGGCGCAATAGGCTCCCATGTCCGTACGGTCAGGATAAAGTTTGTTGATAGGCTCGCTTTTTGTGTGCGACATGACTTGTGTGAAGTTGAATGCGATTTGTGCTATATTGCGGCTCGTGAAGATGGTGGGAGGAAGACTACCCGTGCCTCTGCCTATTCCAATGATGGCTGGGAAAAGGGGCCTTTACCTGCCGGATAAGTAATTTTGCTTTCAGGGTGAGCGTTTGTCCGTTCACTGTTACATTTACTCTAAGGGTATCATCCACGATATCCGCGGTAATGTTTTTTTCGACACTATGGGTTTCTCGCCGATTTTCGTAGTGTTCTATTTCGCGGGCTATCTCTGCACGCCGCCGGCTCCAGTCCTTGAAGTTGGTTGAACGGCCTGCCATCGGACCATTGAAAGGGATCGGTCAGTGTTTTTACTACCGGCAGTTCGTTGATACCCGGCAACACGGGTGCAGGATTCTTTATTCCCGTATTTTCCACAGTGTAGACTAAAGGGGATTTTCTGTGCAAATGTGGAAATGCCCATACCCATGTTCAAGCAGAACAATCAGTACCCATAAACGTGTTTTTCCTGTTTTTTCATGTTTCTATCTTTTAAGAGGTTTACATCTGTTGGCAAAAGATAGACGATGTTTTTTTTTAACCGGTTAGTAGGATGTTACAGATTTTCATGGTGTTACATAATTAGAGAAATAGATTTCTTTTTTATTAATCTATATTCAAAAGTACTCATTCAGGTTCTGTGTAGGTTTCAGATCGAGCTTCTTTCGCAATCGGTACCGGTTATTCTCTACTGCACGGACCGAAAGGTTCATTAATGAGGCAATATCCTTAGTCTCCATATTCAGCTTGAGGCAGGCACAGAGACGCAAGTCATTGTTGGTCAGCTGCGGATGCGCCTCTTTCAACCGTTTGAAGAAGTTGCGGTGCTTCTGTTCGAAACTTGATAAGGAACATTTTCCAGTCATCTTCCGTATCGAGGTTATTTTGCAAGCAACGTATTTATTTTCTGATAAAGAGGTAATAAGGCTTTCTGCGTATTACGGGAGCAAATTTCATCTACCATCTCTTTCAGTTTCAGGATAAGTTCGTTCTTGTGGATGATGAAAGAGGTCTGGGTAAAGATCTCGGCATCTTTTTCCTCGATTTCATTTTGCAGTTGCTCGTTCATCAAGCGCAGGCGTGTAGCTTCCTGAGATTTCATTCTACGCAAGTGCTTGGTTTGCAGACGTCGTTTCATCAGGTAGAAGGTGCCGAACAGAGTGGCGATAATGAGTAAGCAGCAGGTAAGATACCACCAGACAGTATTGTACCAGGGAGGGAGTACGTCGAATTCCAGAAGAGTGTCCGGTGAGTAATTGTTTAAGCCGTCCGTGGTACGCAGGCGAAGTGTGTATTTGCCTTGCGGCAAGCGGGCGTAGGAAATGCTGTTCAGTCGCTTCGGGGCACTCCAGGTACTGTCCATTTCTTCCAGTTGGTATTGAACGAAAAGGTTTCCGGCAAAGGCGGCATTGACAGAGAAGCCGACGGTTACCGTATTGTCTTTATAGAGGATATGAATAGTTTTGTTGAGGTCCATGAAACCTGCATTCTGTTCTTTCCGGCATGAATAAATTCCAGATTAGGGCGGAAAGTTCCACGGTTTGCCGTTTGCTGCGATGAGAGTCATGGAGGATAAACCTGCATCCAGGCAAATGAGTGAGAGGGAGTCGTTGAGAACGGAAATATTCTCATAAGCCGTGATGAGTGAAAGATTGTCAGCTTCCACCTTATATGCTTCGCGGATGCGGGCAATGTATCCGTCGTAGAAGAAACGGTAGACAGATGAGCCGGTGATGGCCCAGCTTTCTTCACTATCGATGGGAACGATACGTTTCAGATCGTGTATCGTTTCGAAAACATCGGTTCAGATGCTGCTCAAGCTGCAAGTTGTCGTTGACCTCATCATAGATATAAAATTGATCATTGCCTAAGAATAGGATGCGTCCGCCCGATTTGAATAATTGCAGGCGGGCAGGGAGTGAGCTGTCCTTCTCATTACCGTAATACGTATAGTATCGGAAAGCGCTCTGTTCGTCATTCAGACGGCATTTGTAGACGCCGCGACTGCTGGTTTCAACCAGATATTTCCCAAATGATCTACTTCGGCATTATATATCGGGTCGGCGATCTGGCGCATGGAGTTTAGCTCTCCGGTAGTTCTGTTTAATATCAGGAGTTCATCATAGGTAATGATAATCTGTATTTGTTTTCCATTGATGGTTGCCTCCAGGGTGCGGAAGACTCCTGTATTGATGCGATACGGGTGACGGATATGGAGATCGGGAAGAATTTCCAGCAGTCCGTTAGTATGTGCGCAAAACAACCGTCCGTCTATTTTACGGAAGGACCATACCTGCCCCTGAGTGCCCCTCTATCAATTTGAGGAAGAAACATATCCAGATCATTGAGCTTGTCATGGCGGGTGTAGTAAATTCCCTGATTCGTTCCGATGAGCAGATTGTCGTGCCAGATAGTAGCATCGTATATGCCGCCGAAGCCACCGTCTGTGGAACGGTAGTAACTTAAACCATCGGTATACCGGATGTAAGCGAGCCCACGGTCAAGGGCTACCCAGATGTTATTTTGATTATCTTCGTAAAGGGATAGAACGGTGTTATTCTGAAGAATGTTAGCAGTGGAGAAGTGATTGAGGATATTTCCATGGGTATCTACTTCATATATGCCACTGAGCTGTGTGCCCAGATAATAGGTGTTCCGTTTGGCGGAATAGATGGCGCAGTTCAGTTCCTGCCCTCTCAATTGTCGCGAGAGGGAGAGGTTCCAAGGGATAAAGTTCTTTTGATCGTAGATATAGATTGCACCGGTGGAAGTACCTACCAGATAACGGTCGGTATCGTAGGGTAGGATGACACGGGTAGTGGTGCCGTTCAGGGAATTCGCTCCCGGGGATTTTGTTGAGTATGCCGTTGTGCAACTGATAAAGTGCACCATACATTTCTTGTACCCAGTATTCATTACGTACCTTCAGAAGAAGTAAAAAGGCGTTTGGCCCATCAACGGAGTGATGGTATGGTGATCGTATACGTAGATATGACTGAAAGACTGGAAATACACTTTGTCGCCTTCTATCCAGATACGCCAGAAACTTTGGTTGTCGAGTGGGTTATCCCCATTGATTAATCCTTTCAGTGAAGTGTATTTCAGTTCTCCTGATTGGTCTCGATCCCAGCGTCCCCAAGTCTTCGGAGCCCCCACTGTAAATGGTGTGGTGGGATTCTACGGCTATGGCACGTACGAGGCTGGCATCAGGTGTTTGAAAGAGTTTCCATTCCATGCCGTCGGATGCCAGCAGGCCGATGCTGTTACCGAAGTACATGATACCTTTCTCATCTTGCCCGATAGACCAATTCTTGTTGGCAGCGTGGTATTTGTCACGTGAGAGGTTGGTGACATAAGGCTTCTGGTTGGCGAGTATGGTGGCACATACAAAAAGGGACACACAGGTTATGATAATGTTTTTTCGGATGTCCATAATAGGTTGAATAAAGGTTAGAAAAGGTCATGACCTTATTGTTATTCTTGGGACAAAGATAATTAATTTAAGGTTAGAGTAAAAATATAGGGGATTTTCTTTATTCACCACAGAGTGACACAGAGTCTCACAGAGTTCAATCTATAAAAAATAAAAAAAATGAAACTCGGCGAAACTCTGTGTCACTCTGTGGTGAGCTTATTTAAACCCCAGCTTCTTCAGTCCGGTTTGCACATCGGGATGGCTCATGAATAGTTTCCACAGCAGGCCGGTACGGTAATTTTCTATCATTACAGCGATAGGTCCTTGGTCGATGGCAAGATAGCGTTTAGCATACCAATCTTCCGTTTCGCTGAAAGCGTCATAGAAGCCATAAGGTCCCAATACCTTGTCTCCCATTCCATAGAGATAGCGCATCACCTTCCAGTGAGTATTCCGGGAGTATAGACAATGGAAGAAAAGAGCGGCAGTGAGAGATGACTCCGTGATCTGCCGACTCTCGTTCGGAGCATGGGCAGAGTAGCCGTTGACGGAGTAACTGGCGGTCAGTCCCTCAACAATCAGACCAAAACCTTTCCACTGCTTCGGGTTGCGGATGCAATAGGCGCGGTTGATCAGAGTAAGATTGCGCATTTCATTGAAATAACCGGGACAATACTTATCAGATAAATTTGTCGGTCCAGTCCGGAGGAAAGAATAGTGTGCCCAAAAAGAGACTGGCTTCACAACCTGATAGCGCCGTATCGCCATTATCTTCTACCAGTGGGGTAGGCACCGTGGAAACGGTCGGCTGTTTCTGAGGAAGAAAAGAGACGATGCGCTCCATGCGCGCCAGCCCTTCTTCACGGGTGACGTAACCGCGGTCGATACCAGTCAACTTCACGCCATGATTCGAAGCCACTGCCACGGGGATGTCACTAATTTGGTCATCTTCAGGATAGACCCATCTATATGGATGCGTTCGCGTGATCCGCCTGTTAGGTTTTACCCGTCCGGCTCCTTCCGAACCACCAATTGAAGGTACGGCGTTGAAAACGGTCGGTCCATCAGTGACGATCGTCGCGCCAGCCCTTCTTTTTGGCGGCGGTCGGCTTTACATTGACGTGAAACCGAGCAACATTCTGGTCAGATAGATACCAATAATAAACTATATTTTCATTGTACCAATACCTCATTTTCTTATCTTTATATTCATTGCACAGGAGGTTATATTCAACATTTCTATCGAAGGATCAAGTGGATCGTGAAAGGAAGCCATTCTCGGTCTGTCTGAATGACACGATAACGGTTCGTTTTCATGCCGCCGTCACGAACACATAATCCAGCAAGACACGTTCTTCCAGCGGCAGTCGACCGAAATCATGGAAAGACCAGGATGGACCGTACGTAACGGCTGCCACTTTTGACGCATTCTCCATTCCTCCTTTTTCAAGAGTCTGCAGAGGTGTTCGTCGGGAGTACAATTGAAGTCGCCGGTGATGATGGCTGGCATGTGCGGTGCAATCTCTTTTAATTTTTTCAGAATGAGTTGTACGCCTTCTTTTGCCGAGCTGTCTCTCCGTCGTTGTCCAGATGGGTGTTGAAGAATACCAACTTCTTCCGTTACTCTTTTCTTGCAGTATGGCCCAGGTAGTAATACGGTTGTAGGAGGCGTCCCAGCCTTTGATGCCGATGGTTTCGGGCTGTTCACTAAGAGAGAAATTACCGTATTCCACCAATGTGAACCGGTGGCTGTTGAAGAATATCGGGCAGTATTCGCCTGCTTCCTTGCCATCGTCGTCCTACGCCCTAAAGCGGTGTATTGGGAAGACCTTGTTTCAGGTCTTCCATTTGATTGTGACGTACTTCCTGCATACCCAGCAGGTCGGGCTGATAGTAGGTAATCATTTGGCAGACGTTATCTTTGCGATATTTCCAGTTATTGGCACTGTCCGAAGGAGCATCAGGCGAACATTAAAGGTCATCACCTCCAGTGGCTGTTCATTCTGTGCAGACTGGTTTTTGCAACTGCCGAGAAGCATCAGGCCACACACACGGTCTTGCTTTCGCCGGCACGCAGGAAGATTTTTTCGAAGCCTTTCAGTTCGCGCACGGGGCGGGTGATGCTGCCCACCAGGTCGCGGATATAGAGCTGTACGACATCTGCACCGTCCCGTTTGCCGGTGTTGGTAACGGTGACTGCGGCGGTTATGGAACCGTCCGGTCCATTGCAGGAGCGCTCAGAGCAATGTCACTGTACCGGAAAGTGGTGTAGCTCAAGCCATATCCAAAAGGATAGAGCGGGTCGTTGCTCACATCCAGGTAGTTGCTGCGAAACTTCTCGAACCATTTGCCTGCCTGCAGCGGGCGTCCGGTATTCTTGTGGTTGTAGCCATAGGTAACTGGCCTACATTCTGCGGGAAAGTGGTCGTCAGCTTTCCGCTGGGGCAAACGTCTCCGAACAATACGTCGGCAATGGCATAGGCGGCTTCGCTACCTCCAAACCATACGTTCAGTATGGCGGGTACATTCTCATGCTCCCAAGTCAGCACTACGGGACGTCCGGAGAACAATACCAATACTACGGGTTTGCCCGTTTTCAGCAATGCTTCCAGCAGGTGGCGCTGTGCGTCCGGCATTTCCAGTTCGGAACGGCTACTGCTCTCGCCACTCATCTCGGAGGACTCGCCGAGTGCGGCTATGATAACGTCTGCACCGGCGGCTGTTTTCAGGGCTTCGTCCAGCAGTTCCTTGTCCGTACGGTTGTCCCGGTTCAGGGAGCGGCCGAACATGGTGGCGCGTTCTTCGTAGGCGGCGTCGCCGATGAGGTTGCTGCCTTTGGCGTATGTGACGTTCACTTTGCCGGACATCATCTCTTTCAGTCCCTCATACAAGGAAGGATAGTCGTTGAGGCGGGCGGCTACGCTCCATGTGCCGGGCATATTGCTGCGTGTGTTGCCCAAGGGACCGATAACGGCTACGGTTCCTTCTTTTTTCAGCGGGAGCAGCGGTTGGGACAGAGAGCTGTAGCCCGATGCTGTCGTTCTTCAGCAATACGAAGCTCTCGGCGGCAATACGGCGTGCGGCGGCGCGGTGCTCTCTGGTGAAGATGTCGCGTGCGGGGCGCTCCGGGTCGCAGTATTTGTAGGGATTGTCAAAGAGTCCCAGCTTGTACTTGGCTTCGAGGATGCGGCGGCAGGCCGTATCGAGGGTCTTCATGCTTACCTTGCCCGACATGACGGACTTTTTGAGCGTGCCCACAAATCCTTCGCTCACCATATCCATATCTACCCCGGCATTGAGGGCACGTGCGGAAACTGCTTGCAGGTCGCCGATGCCGTGTTCTGTCATCTCGGAGATGGCGGTATAGTCTGTCACTACGAAGCCGTCGAAGCCCCATTGGTTGCGCAGCACATCGGTCAGCAGCCATTTGTTGGCTGTGGCGGGTACGCCGTCTATCTCGTTGAAGGAGGTCATTGCGCTACCCACACCGGCTTCTACGGCAGCCTTGTAGGGAGGGGTAAGTATTCGTTGAACATACGGTTGCGGCTCATATCCAGGCAGTAGCCAGCAATAAACTTGTTTTTCTGAAAACTTTCTTCATGATATGTTTGTTTGGGCATTTATTTAAGTTTCGCAAGTTAATGATAATCGGTGCAATCTGTATAGTTGTTATCATTAACTTGCGAAAACTAAATTAATTCATAAGGTTACTCATCCTTCGGCTCTTTCAGCAAATCAGGAATCTGGTATACTGGTTGAAAGGAAGCGGCAAAAGTGCCTTATCTTCAGACCAGCCTTTCAATTCTGTTTTGCCAGACCGGTGCGTACAAGGTCGTTATAACGTTCGCCCCATTCGCACCAACTCCATACGGCGTTCGTCGATAACTTGTTGGAAAGTTACATTGGTAAGTTCCGGCATCTTGGCACGTCTTCTTACTTCATTGAATGGAGCGTCACCATTCTTGCCATTTTTGATTTTCGCCTCGGCATTCATCAAGAGAACATCAGCATAGCGGAAAATACGTGCATTATTGTTTGTACCGTATTTCGTACGTCCGGTGTTAATTGGTTCAGCGGGGTGTATGCTTTACCGTTCAGCAGTCGGTCTTTTTCGGATCTACTTGCTCCCGGATATAATCACCGTCCGGTGTCGTTTCTCCTGCCAGCAGGAATGAAGTGGTGGCACGAGCAATACGTAAT
>VOFH01001496.1_pt1 | contig 15285 bp, 25 predicted proteins | sample 5384091 | NCBI WGS metagenome assembly VOFH01 (sample SAMN12384727, study PRJNA508395) | human gut metagenome | isolation source: healthy gut G | host: Homo sapiens
CAGACAGCCAAGGCAATGTACTTCTGGAATCTCAGCCGGAAGAGACACGCGTCTTCGATGAAAAGCGTAGCCTTCATCATGACCGACATTCTTCGCACGACGGTTACCAACGGCATCGCCGGCCGCGCCGCTATCGGCGTAGCACCGGTCGGCGGTAAAACAGGTACGACAAATGACAATTACGACGCGTGGTTCGTCGGATTTACACCTCAATACGCAGCGTCTGTATGGATCGGAAATGATGTGAATATCGAATTGTCACAGGGCAGTTCCGCAGCAGCGTCTCTCTGGAGCAAAGTCATGCGCCAGATCGCCCCCGAAAGGTGAAACGACGCGATTCCCTTCCCAGCCGTCCGATGTGTATATGAGCGGCGGAGAATACTATGTAAAGGGAACCAGCAGAACCGGCCCGGCAGTATCCGGTCTCGACGAGGAACCGGAAGTATTGTACGATGAAACAGGAAAAGCTTATATTATCGATCCGGACACCGGAGAAAAGATTTATGTGACTGTCGATCCGGACACCGGAAAAGTTACGGCGACCACCGGCACCCCTTCGGAAGATCCGGACAATCCGGACACATCAGATCCAAACGATCCGGGCGGTACTGGTGATCCAAGCAATCCGGGCGGCGCCACTGACCCAAATAATCCGAGCAATCCAGGTACCACCGATCCGAACGATCCAAGCGGTAATACGGATCCAAACAATCCGGGCGGCGCTACTGACCCGAGTAACCCGGGCGGAGGACAAACGAATCCTCCCGGCGTAGTAGACGATTAAAAAATACGGGCAGCCGAAAAGGCTGCCCGTATTTTTTATCTCTCTTCCGCAAAATTCTTACTTTGTTTTTTTCTTATTCCACCGTCACGCTCTTGGCCAGATTCTTCGGTTTGTCGATATCGCATCCTCTCTGCTTCGCGATATAATAAGCGAGGATCTGGAGCGGAACGATGGAAATCAGCGAGTAATTTCGTCCATACATTCCGGTATGTAAATCACATCATCTGCCTGCCGCTCCACCGCCGTATTACTTTCTTTTGCCAGAGCCAGGATATCCGCGCCCCTCGCTTTTACCTCCTGAATATTAGAGAGCATCTTTTCAAAGAGACGATCCTGCGCAGCGATACTCACCACCAGAGTACCGTCTTCAATGAGAGCGATTGTCCCGTGCTTAAGCTCGCCGGCGGCGATAGCGAAGGAATTTATGTAAGAAATTTCCTTCAGCTTCAGAGAAGCCTTCATAGGAAACAGCGGCGTCCATCCCTCTTCCGATAAAGAAGATATTGTCTCTCTTATAATATTTCTTTGCCAGATCCGCAATCTGCCGCTCCTGTTTCAGCACCTCTTCTATTTTTCCGGGACGGTCAGCAATTCTTCAATATAGGTGCGGTAAACGCTGTCCTCCAACGATCCTTTTCGCTCTGCCCATATACAGACCGATGAGATACATGCAGACCAGCTGCGTCGTATATGCCTTCGTAGAAGCTACCGCGATTTCGGACCCGCCCAGGTGTAGAAAACATCATCGGACTCCCTGGCCACGGAACTTCCTACCACATTTACCACGGAGAGAATCCGTGCGCCTTTGCGCTTGGCTTCACGCAGCGCCGCCGAGTATCCAGCGTCTCGCCGGACTGACTGATAGCGATGAACAAGTATTCTCGTCGACAAACGGATCTCTGTAGCGGAATTCCGGAAGCGACATCGACTTCCACACTGATCCCCGCTAACTTTTCAATCACCGTCTTTTTCCGATCAGACCGGCATGATATGCCGTTCCGCAGGCTACGATATACACTTTTATTGAAATTCTCGATCTCTTCTTTTTTGTCATACGAATACCGTCGAGAACGATATTTCCCTCTTCATCCATCCTTCTGGTAATCGTATTTCGAATTCCTTTCGGCTGCTCGTGAATTTCCTTGAGCATAAAATGATCGTATCCTTCTTTTTCCGCGGCATCCGCATCCCATGTCACATTGAATACCTCGCGGTGGACCTCCCTGCGCTCGCATTGTAAATCTTGACGCTGCTCGCCGTAAGAACGACAGTTTCGTTATTTTCGATAAGATAGATTTTTCGCACATGCTTTAAAATCGCCGGGATATCCGAAGCGATAAAATTACAGCCTTCTCCGAGTCCGACGATCAGAGGACTGTCTTTCGCACTGCGATCAGTTTCCCCGGTTCATCAGCACAGATAACGCCCAATCCGTAAGCGCCCTGCATCTTTTCCACCGCCTGAAAGACGGCATCCTCAAAATCGCCGTGATAAAATATTCCGATGAGCTGCGCGATGACTTCTGTGTCTGTCTCAGAGTGAAATTCCACTCCGTGTTCGCTGATCAGCCATTCTTTGAGCTGCATGAAATTTCTCTACGATGCCGTTATGAACGACAGCGATCTTTCCGCTGCGGTCACAGTGCGGATGCGCATTTGCATCGGAAGGCGCTCCGTGAGTCGCCCACCGCGTATGACCGATAGCGAGATGGCCGTACAGATTTTCACCTGCGATCATATCTTCCAGATTTTTAATCCGGCCTTTTTCTTTCTCACCATCATGCCGTCTTTTCGTGCATAAGGCGATGCCCGCTGAATCATAACCTCTGTATTCCAGACGCTTCAATCCGTCGATGACGATATCAGAAGCGTTTTCATCTCCTATATAACCTACAATTCCACATAATCTAACCCCTAATTATCTGTAAATACTCACTTGTTCTAACACAATATTCAGATTCAGTATATCAAAACAGACTCTCGCTTACAACTGACACATTTTTCATCCATGAGATAACACATGACAGCCCGTTCTGACGATTGTGTCAGGAGTATTCCCGCGTTCTGCCGCCGGGGAGGGCTTTCAGCGCCCCTGTTCTCTCCGTCAGCCGCAGATCAGGTCGTAAAGGGGCCTGATAGAGATCATCGCACGGCCGTACACCGCTCTCCGGTGCGAAGACCGCTCCGTTTTCTTCCATACACACCTCAATCCGCCTTTGTCCTGGATATCTCTTTACGATATCGCCGAGCTGACGAATGATTTCTTCGAGCGCTTTTCCCTCAGGAATACGAAGATGTATCCGCGCTTCATCCCGGCGGAGGTCCGCTGCATTTACCGCTCCTGCGCGTTTTCCCAGACTCTGCTGCGCGTTTGCGCCGTTCCGATACGTTCCTGCCGGGGAAGAAATTTCTCCTCCCGCTTCTGCCGGCGACCGGTAAGCATCGATTTCTTCAATCTCAGATGCCAGAATTTTCGGCTGATCGTCTCTCTGAGCTGAAGATTCCCCGGACGACGACGATGCCGTCGTCCCGGAGTTTCTCCCGTACCTTTTCGTAGACATTCGGAAAACGATGACTTCTGCCACACCGTACAGATCCTCAATCTGCAGAAAGGCCATCATCGTATTTTTCCGGTAATCATCGTTCGCCTGGATACGATCATTCCCGCCAGCACTACCCGCCGTCCATCATTTTCGGATCCACATCATCCTCGGAATCGAGAAGCTCCGTGGTAATCGTGGATACCTCACGGATCCGCTCCGCATAGTCCTCCAGAGGATGTCCGGAAACATACACACCGAGAACATCCTTTTCCATAGCCAAGATCGCCGGTTTATCAAAATTTCTGACATCCGGCATCTTCACCTTCATATCGGCCCGATCCACCGCATCGCTGATACCCGATCCCAGATCGCCAAGATCGCCGAAGAGCGAAATCTGACCTGCTACATTATTCTTCGATAGATTGTGCGCCGATTCCAGAAAAGACTCATAGACCGCGAGAAGCTGCGCTCTGTTTTCATTGATCGTATCAAAGGCCCCGGCGCGGATCAGACTTTCGATGGCTTTTTATTAATTTTGCTGATGTCCAGGGAATTGATAAAATCTTTCGAAATCCCCGGAAGGATTGTATTCCTTCCTCGCTCTTATGATCTCATCGATGACGGAGTCTCCTACATTCTTTATTCCCATCATTCCGAAACGGACGGCTCCGTCGTGAACTGAAAATTTCTTTTCACTCTGCAGCACATCCGAGGGAGCACCTGAATGCCCATCTCCTTGCAGTTCCGGATATATTTCGCAACCTGACGGGGATCGCCCTTTACGCTGGTCATCAGCGCAGCCATAAATTCCGCCGGATAATGCCGCTTCAGCCAGGCTGTCTCATATGCCAGCACGGCATATGCCGCCGCGTGAGACTTGTTGAAAGCGTATGAGGCAAATTTGACCATATCCTGAAATATCGCCTTTGCCTCTGCCTCCGGCACCCCATTGCGGACGCATCCCGGAACGTCCACCGTTCCGTCTTCCAGCAACTTGCCCCGGACGAAATACTCCTCTTCCTGCGCCATCACATCGGCTTTTTTCTTGCTCATGGCGCGCCGCACCAGATCGCTTCGCCCGTAGGAGTATCCTGCCAGATCGCGTACGATCTGCATCACCTGCTCCTGATAGACGAGACATCCGTAGGTCACCGAGAGAATCGGTTCCAGGGATTTATGAGTATAAGTAATCCCCTCCGGATTTTTCTTGTTGGCGATATAATCCGGAATCGAATCCATCGGACCCGGACGGTAGAGCGAAATACCGGCGATGATATCTTCAAAGCAGTCGGGCGCAAGATTTTTCATAAACTGCGTCATCCCCAGAGATTCCAACTGAAACACGCCGAGCGTATTACCGGAGGCGATCAGTTCATAAACCGAACTGTCATCATAGTCCATATGGCTGAAGTCCACGGAAACTCCGTGAATTTCCTCGACAGCGTCCAGAGTGTCCTGGATCACGGTCAGGTTCCGCAGTCCAAGAAAATCCATCTTTAAGAGACCCAGCTCCTCGATAGTCGTCATGTTGAACTGTGCGCTGACGCCTTTATCCGACAAATACAGAGGCACATAATCGTCCAGAGGATCTCTGGAGATCACCACGCCCGCCGCATGGGTAGACGCATGGCGGGGCATTCCCTCGAGCTCTTTTTTGATATATCGATGAGATATTTCACCTGACGGTCATTTTCGTAGGCCTGTTTCAGCTCCGGATTCAGAGAAAGCGCTTTGTCGATGGTCATATGAAGGTCGAAAGGAATCATCTTTGCGATGGCGTCCGTCTGGGCGTAACCCATCTGAAGCACGCGGCCGACATCCCGCACCGCCGCCTTCGCTTTCATCGTTCCGAAAGTGATAATCTGAGAAACCCGTTCTTTTCCGTATTTTTCGATGACGTAATCGATGACCTCTCCTCTGCGTTCATAGCAGAAATCCACGTCGATATCCGGCATGCTTACCCGCTCCGGATTGAGAAAACGCTCAAAAATCAGCCCGTATTTTATCGGATCGATATCCGTAATATGAAGGCTGTACGCTACGATACTGCCCGCCGCCGAGCCTCTGCCCGGTCCTACGGCGATATTATGCTGTTTTTGCATAGTTGATAAAATCCCAGACTATGAGAAAATATTCCACGTAGCCCATATCTTCGATAGTTTGGATCTCATACTCGAGGCGCTGCCTCAGTTCCGGCGTCACTTCCGCATATCGTTCGGCAATGCCTCTATCGCACAGCATCCGCAGATAAGACTTCGCATCCATCCCTTCAGGCGGAAGAAACTCCGGCAGATGGAGGTGTCCGAACTCAAATTCCACATTGCACCGCTGAGCGATTTTATAGGTATTGTCGACCGCTTCCGGAATATCCGCAAAAATCCGGCGCATTTCCTCTTCCGATTTCAGATAAAACTGATCGTTCGGAAAGCGCATCCGGTCGGTATCGCTGACATAAGCGCCTGTCTGAATGCACAGAAGGACATCGTGAAATTCCGAATCCTCCCGATTGATATAGTGAACGTCGTTGGTTGCCACCAGACCGATGCCGGTCTCACGGCTCAGCTGCTTCAGCATCGGATTGATCCGCGCTTCCTCCTCCAGCCCCTGATCCTGAATTTCAAGGAAAAAATTTCCCTCTCCAAAGATGCTGAGATATTCCAGCGCTTCTTCCCTGGCGCCTTCATAATCCCCCGCGGACGAGAGCCTGCTGCACTCTGCCGGCGATACAGGCGCTGGTGGCGATAATCCCTCCGCTGTATGCGCGCAGCACCTCATTATCGATCCTCGGTTTATAATAAAAGCCTTCCGTATAACCCCGGGAGACTATTTTTATCAAATTTCGATAGCCCTCATCCGTCTCGGCGAGAAGGATGAGATGACCGTTTTCTCTTGTCCTGTTCCACATTCTTATCGAAGCGGGTACGGGCCGCCGTATAGACCTCACAGCCGATGATCGGCTTAATCCCCGCTTTTTTGCCGCACGGTAAAATCCACGACACCAAACATGGCGCCGTGGTCGTAATTGCAAGAGAATCCATGCCCAGCTCGGCCGCGCGCTTTACGAGAGGCTCGATGCGCGCCGCGCCGTCCAGCAGACTGTACTCTGTATGAACGTGTAAATGTGTGAAGCTCATGATTCTACTCCCATTGCTGCGTCGATCTCTTCGAGGCTTTCATATTCCCGGTAATCCTCAGGAATACTTCCGCCCTTGAGATATATATTTCTGATATATTTTGCTGTTTTTTTTCTCCCTTTTCCCCAGCATCGTCAGAAGAAACCCGATCTCCTTCCGCGTCTCGGGGTGCATCAGAATCTTCCGCCGCCCTTGCAGAAATACCGGACGGCACTCTGCTGCGTATAGGCTTCCTTCTGGTAGATCTTGCAGGCCGCTACCCGGTCGCAGTACATCTCTGCCACGTAGCGGCGCGGCATCCGCATTCCCTTCACTCCGCCGTACTGATGTTCGTTGTAATCCAGCCAGTACTCAAAATGATGACGGTTGCGTCCTTTATGGTGCAGCCAGGAAACCGAATAACCGTAGAGCTCCCGCTCATAGTTATTAGGACTCCGGTTTCCCTGAAAATACCGGCTTCCTCTCGAAAATTCCGTCCAGGAATACTTTGAGAGGTCGTGGAGCAATCCCTGTTTGTACAGGCCGATCTGAAAGCACATGCGCATGACCGTATGGCGGTGTCTCGTAATCGTGATGAAATGTTTCCATGGATGCATATCTTATTTTTCTCCCAAAGTCTGCCACATCATTTTCTATCGTCATATCGTCCTTGATTTCCTTCAGCTTCTGATCGTACATTTCGCTGTAAAGCAGATAGTAAAATTTCTTCCAGAGACTCGTCAAAAAAGTCTCACCTCTGAATTCCGCTTCATGTTCGTCATAATATTTTTTCGCTTCCTCTGCGAGAACGTCTTCTTCCTGCTCCGAACGGATCTTGTCGAAACAGGTTTCCGTCAGATACTGAGACATATAGTAAAATTCGATATCCTCATCGCTGATATCGTGACTGGAGAGGAATTCTGCATTGCCGGTCTTCATCTGATTCAGGGAAAGTATCCAGACTGCTCTGATAAGAATTCGAGAAAACCGACGGATCCTCTTTTTTCGTAATACTGCCTCAGAGCTTCCGCATTGATCATATCCCCCAGCGCCAGCGATTTCTGATCGGAGGTCAGAGGCTCGGAAGGATCGAATCCCTGAGTATACAGCCAGAGAGTGCAGAAATTCTCAAACTGCCCGTTGGTGATCGCTTCATCGTTTATTTTACGATCCGTCCGTCGGGATCCTCGTCGCCTCCGCAGGCGGCAAGTCCCGCCAGAAGCACCACAATAAAAAGTATGGCTGCCGTTTTTCTTAAGGAAGGTTTCCTCATATCCTTTCCTCCGTTTTCTGATTTGACCACAAAATTAAAATTCAGACACCGCACTGCGTCCTTCGTTTCCGGCGAGGCCGGAGCAAGAAAGAAAAACGATACCGGCCTGCGCTGTCTGCGGTGGGAACCATTATATCACATCCCGTTTTATTTTTTTATGCGAAACCGTCAGAAAGTCTGTAATCTCTGTCAGCATTTCTCTCTGTTTTTCGACAGGCATTTTGATGAACGGCCGTTTGCTCATATTGATGATCAGTTTCATTCCATATGCCTCGGACAGACGCAGCAGAACGCCCGGATTGAGACCGTTCTGTTCCGGAACGAATTCAAAGACAATCTTATTTCCGTCCGGAGCCACTCTGCGTATCCCTGCGATCTGACATTTCGCTTTGATGAGAGCCACTTTCATGAGAGCCTCCGTCTCCGCAGGAATCTCTCCGAAACGGTCGATCAACTCGTCGGTGACGTCAGAAATGTCCTCTTCCGATTTAATCTCTGCGATTCGTTTATACATATCGAGTTTCAATTTCTCATCGTCGATATAGGCGCTGGAAATATAGGCGTTGACTTTGATATCCAGCGTCACCTCCAGATTTTCCTCCTTCACGGCTTCGCCTCTCAGTCTGCGCACTGCGTTATCGATCAGCTTGCAGTAAAGTTCGTAACCGATCATCATCATATGGCCGGACTGTTCTGTTCCCAGAAGATTTCCGGCGCCCCGTATCTCCAGATCTTTCATCGCGATTTTAAAACTGGAGCCGAATTCCGTAAATTCCCGGATGGCTTTCAGGCGCTTCTCCGCTACTTCTGACAGAACTTTGTTTTTCTGATACATAAAATAAGCGTAGGCGACTCTGTTAGATCTCCCCACCCGGCCCCGGAGCTGATACAACTGCGCCAGACCGAAGTGATCGGCTTCGAGAATGATCAGTGTGTTGGCGTTTGCCACGTCGATTCCCGACTCGATGATAGTCGTGGCCACCAGAATATCGTATTCATGGTTCGTAAAGGCCAGCATGATGTCTTCCAGCTTCGTCTCAGACATCTGACCGTGGCCAACAGCGATTCTCGCCTCCGGTATCAGCCTTCTCAGCTGATCGGCCACCTGATTGATGCCCCTGACACGATTGTAGACTACAAAGGCCTGGCCGTCCCGCTCCTCTCTGCGCAGGATCTCTCGAATCATCTCGTCGTCCTGCTCCAGCACATACGTCTGCACCGGATAACGGTCCTCGATGGGTTCATCCAAAGTGCTCATACTGCGAATTCCCGAAAGAGACATATGAAGCGTACGGGGAATCGGGGTGGCTGACAGTGTCAGAACGTCCACATTTTTTTCAGATATTTGATCGCCTCTTTGTGCTGCACACCGAAGCGCTGTTCTTCGTCGATTACCAAAAGCCCCAGATCTTTAAATCTGATGTCCTTAGACAGAATCCGATGCGTCCCGATAAGCACGTCCGCCCCTGCCGTCTGCAACCCGTTCCGCCACATCCTTCAGCGCCGCTTCGCTCTTAAACCGGCTCATCATTTCCACAGTGCAGGGGAACCGTTCAAAACGCTCTTTAAACGTATGATAATGCTGATTTGCCAGAATTGTCGTAGGAACCAGCATCGCCGCCTGTTTACCGTCCATCACGCATTTAAAAATCGCACGGGCTGCGATTTCTGTCTTTCCAAATCCGACATCTCCGCACAGAAGACGATCCATCGGCCACGGAAGTTCCATGTCAGCTTTGATTTCTTCCACACAGCGCAGCTGATTTTCAGTCTCCACATAAGGAAACATTCTTCGAATTCGTGCTGCCCACACGGTATCGGGGGCAAAAGGCATGACCCTGCTGAATCTGGCGTTCCGCCGTCAGTTTCACCAGTTCCTCCGCCATATTTTCGATAGCGGCCTTTGCCCGGGCCTTCGTCTTCTTCCAGTCTCCGCCGGACAATTTGTTCAGCCGCGGTGCAGCTCCGCCCGAACCGATATACTTTTTGAACCAGATCCATCTGTTCCACAGGCACATAGAGAAGATCGTTCCCCGCATACTTTATCTTCAGATAATCCTTCCGGTTGCCCTCTACCTTCAGCGGTTCGATTCCCACGAAACGGCCGATACCGTGGTTTTCATGAACCACATAATCTCCATCCTGAAGATCGGCAAACAGATTGATCGTCTTAGACTGTTTTTTCTTTTCGGACGCTTCTTCTTAGATGATTTGAAAATATCGTTATCCGAGATAAAAGCCTCTCCGGATTCCGGAAGCAGAAAGCCCCGGGGCAAAACGCCGCTGACGGTACGTCAGAACACCGGGCCCCGCACTGATCTCCATTCGCTCGGCGAACTTCGCGGAGACCTCCGCTTTCGCTCATCGCTGACGCAGGAAACCACGATTTTATACGATTCTCTGATAAGACGTTTCAATTCTTCCGCATAATAATCCATCCGCCCGCTGAACTCCGGCGCTTCCAATACCTTCACCCCGCGGATTTCCGCCGGTTTTCGATAAACTTTGCTGATTTTGTGAAAGGCATGGTAACCGCCGCGCCGATTTTCTCCAGCACGGCGGCCAGAAGATACATATCCGCAAAATACTCCGGACGGTTATTCATCCTGCGCCGGTATTCCGCCGGATCTTCTTCTTCGGACAGAGGCACTCCGCCGTTTTCTCCTCCATCAGCGCCGCCCGGCGGCCCACTCCCGGTCGGCCAGATCCCGCTGTTCACAGATCCGATCCCAATCATCGGCGATGATCGTTTTTTCCTCCGACATATAATCCCAGAAAAAATGCGGCAGCTTTTTCACTCGCGGATTCGGGACGGTAGCCGGAAGAATATGGACGCTGTCCAAAGAACGTACGGAACGCTGGGTCAGAGGATCAAAAAGTTTCAGATCGTCTACTTCGTCGCCGAAAAGATCGATTCGAAAAGGATATTCGGCATCCGGCGGAAAGATGTCGATGATGCTTCCTCTTATGCTGAACTGTCCCCTCACTTCGGTGACCTCGGTGTGCTCATATCCGTAAATATCAGCATTTCACGGATTTCATCATAGTTCACGACATCTCTTAGAGAAATGTCGATACAGACCTCACGAAACCTTGAGACATCCGGCATCCCTTTTTTACTGCAGCCATCACCGGCGCCAAAAAATACATTCTTCGCCGGAAAGAGCGGCGGAAAGACATTTCAGCCGCTCATAACTGAGTACGCGGCTCTTCGCTTCGTACTGAAATCTGCTGCGTTCTTCGTCCGGCAGAACATACACCCTTCTGTTCTCTGCAAAAACGCCAGGAACTCCTCGATCTGTTTCGCCTTTTCACTGGTGGAAACGATGAGGAGAATCTGCCCTCCGTTCTCTTCCGCCAGGCGTTGCCGCAAGAGCTGACGCTCCTCCTGTCATCCCGGAAACATTGACGATTCCGCCGTTTTCACGGGTATTTTCTTCGATGAGACCGGACATCCCTGAAGCATTCATAAACTCTCCTCCGCATGATTCTCCGCTGTCTTTTTTCTGCGCCGGACATTCCGCCTCCTGTCTCTGCGCTGCGGACAAGCGATTCGCCGCGTCCCTCTTCTGCAGATCTTCTGTCCGGATCCCTTATCTCAGCGGATTCGCGTTCCGGCTTTTTTTCCTGGGCGGATTTTTTCTTCGCTTTGGTATTATATTCTCCCATAGCGATGTCTATACCTTTCTCCACTGTGCAGATCACTGCGTCTGCCGCCCTGAGAATGCTGTCTTCCACGGTTTTGCGGTCTTCTTTTCGAAATCCGCTGATCACATAATCGGCCAGATCGCCTTTACGTTCTCCGCCGATCCCGATGCGCACCCGTGGAAAATCCTCGATACGATCTGGTAAATAATCGACTTCATGCCATTGCGTGCCGGCGCTGCCCTTTTGCGGATTCTCAGAGATCCCATAGGAAGATCGATATCATCGTAGATGACGACCAGTCTCTCGGGGTCTGCTTTATAGAACGAGAATCTCGCGGATACTCACCGCTGAGATTCATATATGTCTGCGGCTTGACGAGAATCACTTTTTCCCCGCTGATAAAGCCCCTCCCGTCAGCGCTTTATGTTTGATTTTACTGACTCGGATGCCCAGCTTTTTCCGCCAGAACATCGATGGTGAGAAATCCCACGTTATGCTTTGTATTTTCATACTGCTTTCCCGGATTTCCGAGACCTGCGCGATAATATACAACGGCCTTCCTCCTTTTCGAAATACGATACCCGATTTTACAGTAAAAATCGTTCATTTGCGTTCATTTTTTTATTTGTCTCTCCGGTCGTTTTGCTTTTTCGCCTCCGCCTGAGCTGCGGACAGCGTCAGGGTTTCTGTCCACAGCCTCAGGGCGGCGAAAAGCCCCGCGCACCGATCACGCGGAACCGGCCTTCCCTAAAAACAAATTTCCCGCCTGTCCGAAAGAATCAAAATTCATTGGAACAGCGGGGATAAATACTCTACGCGATAAATCTAATCGAAGAGATTGCTGACGGATTCGTTATTGAATACACGCATCATCGTCTCGGCAAACAGCGGCGCTACGGAGAAGCTTCATCTTCGATCCTCTTTCCGGCGGAATCGGAATCGTATTCAGCAGAACCATCTGCTTGATCTCGGAATCCTGGATTCTCTGAATTGCAGGCCGGACAGCACCGGATGCGTAGCGCAGGCATAGACTTCCCTGGCGCCCAGCTGCTTGATGGCATTGGCGGCATTTGTAATCGTACCTGCCGTATCGATCATATCGTCGACGAGAATCGCGGTCTTTCCTTCGATATCGCCGATGATATTCATGATTTCGAGACATTCGGCTTCGGTCTTCTCTTATCTACGATAGCTACGGGACACTCCAGGATGCCGGAAAGAGATCTCACTCTCGACACACTTCCCAAATCCGGAGAAACCACGACTATTTCTTTTTATCAATCGTTCCATTTTTTATAAGTTCCTTAAAATATTTCGCGAGAATCGGCATACCCATCAGATGATCTACCGGAATATCAAAGTACCCCTGAATCTGAGCCGCATGCAGATCCATCGTGATAACCCGGTCTACGCCTGCGACACTGAGAAGATCTGCCGTCAGCTTCGCTGTAATAGGGTCTCGACTTCGCTTTTCGGTCCTGTCTGGCGTAGCCGTAAGCAAGAATCACCGCATTGATTCTGGAAGCGGACGCCTCTTCATCGCGTCCACCATGATGAGGAGTTCCATGAGATTGTCATTTGTAGGATTGCAGGTAGACTGGATGATATAGACATCCTCGCCGCGGACACTTTCCCCAGAGGCTCACGGAAATCTCGCCGTCGCTGAATTTGCTTACCGTAGACTTGCCCAGCGGCTTGCCCATAATCGCGGCGATTTCCTCTGCCAGTTCCGGATTTGAATTGCCTGCAAGATTTTTATACTCGCTGAATAATCGTTCTTCATTCTCATTATCCTCCGAATTTATTTGAATTGAGTTAGTACGATCTTTTATTTCTTCACTGTCCGCTTTTTTTCTGCTGAGGCCCTTTTTTCAACCCAGCCTTCCTCGATGACCTCTTCTGGCCCGTCCTACACAGAGGCGCCTTCCGGCACAGCGACGGTAACCGTAGTGCCCGCCCGCGATATACGCGTCGTCTCCTCCACCTGCACCGGCGCCACGAGATTGGAATTGCTGCCGATAAAAGCCCGGTCTCCCACTTCAGTGGGAATTTGTGAACTCCGTCATAATTAGCGAAAACCACGCCGCAGCCCACATTGACATCCCGGCCCCGTCCGCATCGCCGACATATGCAAAGATGCGACGCTTTGGAACCGTCGCCGAATACAGCGTTTTTATCTCCCACAAAATCGCCCTTTTGCATCCGTTTCCCCACACGGCTTTTCGGCCTGAGATAAGCAAACGGTCCGATCTGAGTATCGTCTCCGACTTCACTCTCTTAATAACCGATTTCCAGGATATCGGTACGGTCGCCTATGGTACTGTCCTCGATGATCGTATCTCTGCCGATTACACAGCCGTTTCCGATGATCGTACGGCCTTTCAGTTCTGCGCCCGGCCATATCTCGGTATCATTTCCGATGACGACGTCCTCTTCTATATATACACTTTCCGGATCGACTATCGTTACGCCTGCAGTCATATGTCTTTCGGCGATGCGGCGTCTCATGACTCTCGATCGTGCTTCCGGAAAACTGTATTCTGTTGTTGACCCCCATGATTTCATCGGGTTCACCGCAAAAGCGCCTGCACCCGCGCCGCTTTCCACGGCCATGCCGATGAGATCGGTGATATAATATTCATTCTGCGCATTCTGATTGCTCAGTTTCGGCAGATTTTCCGGAGAAAGGCCCCGTTGAAACAGTACATGCCGGCATTGACTTCTTTTACAGCCTTTTCCCCGTCTCATCGGCGTCCTTCTGTTCTACGATTTTTGCAGATTGCCGTCTTCTCCGCGGATGATCGCCGTAACCGAAGGATTGTCGAAGATTGCGGTAAGAACGGTAACCGCATTATTGCCGCCGCTGTGATACGCTGCGAACTCCGCCAGCGTCTCCGATGTAATCAGAGGTGAGTATCTCCGCAGAGCACAAATACATCTCCTCGTCGGGAACCGGTCTGCCGCCTGCATGACCGCATGACCTGTACCAGGCCAAGCCCTGAAGAGCAAAACAGAATCTCCTCTCCTTCCTTCAGGCCTTCCTTACCTGTTCCGCACCATGACCCATCACAGCGATGATCGTTTCTTCAGCACCCGCTTTTTGCCTGAGATATGAGACATGTGATGGAACATCGGTCTGCCGCACACCTCGTAAAGAACCTTCGGCAGTTCCGACTTCTCATGCGTGTACCCCGGCGCCTGCCGCCAGAATCACGGCTGTTTTACACCATAATTCATCTCCTTTGCGAAAAATCTCCGTGCAAAACGAACCGACTTCCGGGCCTGCTTTTTAACCATTCATTGAAATTATATCACCATCATTCTGTCAAGGAAAGAAAACCCCCTGTTTTTGTGTTTTTTATCCGATCTCCTTCCATATTATCTGTTCCGGATATCTAAAAAACACTTTATCGTCCCCTGTATACCACATCTGCCGCAAAATGACATACAAAATGCCCGCCTCGTGTTCGCCTTCTGTACTTTTTAACTGCACTCTTGACTTTTTTCAGCTGCGACGGTATTATAAGACTTTAATAAAGATAAAAACCGTAAAGAACAGAAAGTAAGTAGCCCAAAAACCGAGGCACCAGCGAGAGCCGGCGGACGGTGAAAGACCGGTACACAATGACGGTGCGAATGGATTCCCCATGTCAGGAGCGAGGGGAAGCGTGAAACCTTCCGAGTATCCGACGCCGCTTTCACGTTACAGAGAGGTGATATCATCCCGTCCCGCGGTTTTGATCGCAGCGGCAGGATCGTATCTGCAGAGATGGAAAGAAAGTTTCTTTTCCGAATCAGGGTGGCACCGCGAATCTATCGTCCCTTTATGGATGGTAGTTTTTTTTTTTGACAGAAAAAACGAACTCCCGGAGGACTGTGATCCCCCGGCGCTGTGCTGACATCGTCCGTTTGCGCCGACAGACCG
>VOFH01002615.1_pt1 | contig 15284 bp, 34 predicted proteins | sample 5384091 | NCBI WGS metagenome assembly VOFH01 (sample SAMN12384727, study PRJNA508395) | human gut metagenome | isolation source: healthy gut G | host: Homo sapiens
CCATACGACCGCCGCTGGCCGGTGCGGAATAAGCAGGACCTGCCCCCCCACAACACCAGACATTTGATCTGTGCATTCTCATAATCATACAGTTCCAGTGCATTGGAACTATGATACTGAATCCGCACCACCATACATCATGGCACAGGGACAGCACACGCGGCAGATAACACGCGCAGCCCGGCTCATACCAGTTCGGCGTTCCGAACACATTACAGAAAACGGGCGATACTCCAGATTTCCGGATTACCACCACCGCCTGTGGTACAAAACAACGCTTCCGCACCATATTTTTCACGGGTTTCCATGGCTTTTCCGCCACACGGTCAGTGCCTCATCCCAGCTGATACGTTCTCCAGCGTCCGCTTCCACGTTCACCCAACGCGCAGCAGCGGATACTTATTACGGTTCGATGGTACAGTGCCTGAATACCAGCCAGACCCTTTGCACACATACGTCCCCTGGCTCATCGGATCCACCGATTTCCTCTCCAGCTTGATGACGCGGCCATTCTTCACATGCGCCAGAACACCACAGTTTGCGATGCAGGCACGACAGGCAGTCTTCACAATCTTCTCTTCATCATCAATCTCCATGACCTTCTGGCTCACATTTGGTCAGATATCTGCGCTTTGCAGTCACCGCTTCCAGCCCGGAACATACCGATGAGAAAACTTCTTTTGCATTTGCTTCCCACCAGTTCATTCCTCCTCTATCATTCACAACAGAATAATAAAATCCATAGTCAAATTGTATGTTATTTTCCTGGTATACCAGGAGTATTCTTCCTGTGTTTATTATAGTGGACATGTAGAAAGATGTCAACAATGTGATGGGCTAACCTTCAGATTATATATTTTTTCTTTTTGCCTGATACATGCTGTATCCTGCAAGCGTAAATCCATCTGTAATTTTTTCTTCTGCAATCCAGGTATCCAGTTCATCTTCTGTTAAGAGCTGAATTTTTTCACTCCTCCTCGTACCTAAGTTTCAACATCGGTTCCGTAACTGAGCAAAAAATATATATCTACCTTATTGTCCTAACTCCACTGTCAGCAACTACCTGTCCCAGATGCTGCATATTCTGTAACTTCCGCATTCAATTCTTCCTGAATTTTTTTGACATTCTCTTCCACAGAAACACCTGGCTTCACCAAATCCTCTTTGGAACTCATACTGAAATTCATTTGGATCGCATGCCGATATTGACGCAGAAGTACAAATTTTCCCTCAAAACCGAACAGACACAATAGCACCTTTCTGCACCATTGGAAGAAGCCTCTCATAACAGAAATGTCCCATTTTTCTCCTTTTTATCAAATCGACCACCATCATATGGTATTCACTTTTTATATACCAATTCGATACGCTTCCTGATTTCTGTTCATATCGCTTGATTACTTCCGATCCTTTTTCTTTATTGTAAGCCATCCCTCTTCCCTGAAAAGTTCTGGCTCCTCTGTCATTAATGCGACATATCCTGCCAACTGCTTTCTCCAATTCCTGCATTACGTCCTCCATCCTTACTCCATTTTTTCTGACTTATCGCTATACTTTTTATTTTATCAGGGTATTCATTGCGGTTTCTTCCTATAGATACCCATAGCCACAGTGCTTATATCATTATCATTGGAACTATCCTTTTCTGTCTGCAAGACATCTGCTTTGAGATTTTCTGATACGAGCTATATCCTGATACCTGTGGCAATGTTGCGGAAACTCTGCAGTACATCCAAAGAACCCATCAGAAATCCAGAAACCAAGTACACCAAAACAAATAGTATCCAGAAGGCCACCAGAATCGCATTTAATCTGAAATTTACCGTTGTCTCTATCACATATTCCTCCAGATAACCAATCCTTTTTTCCACTGCATAAAACATAAAATGTAGACGACTGCCGTTGCAAACCATTTTATCAGCTTTCTGACGCGCTCTTTTCCAATAATAAATTTTCTTTTTTTCATATTCTTCATATGTAACAGCCCACCTGTTCTTCAGCATCAATGCTTGTAATGTTGATACGATAACTGTCATGAGCAATGCGGTCAATGATTGCATCTGCCAGAGGACAATCATCACCACCCATTTGGTCGTACCATTCCTCGAAACTCATACTGGGAGCAAAAAATCGTTGAAGATTTCTTGCGTCTCCGATGGAGTAGTTCGAAGATATCCTTTGTTCAGATTCCGTTGGTTTCAATAGAAGCCATTCGTCCAAATCAGGACAACGGGATTGGCATACTTAGCCATCACCTTTTTGTAGTTGCCATCTGTCCGTGCCACCTCCAGATCAATAAGCAGATCAGGCAGACGGATATATTTGGTATTGTAATACTGCTTACAGGCTTCCATGCCAAAGGCACAGGCCATGTAAGTTTTACCGCAGCCTGTAGCACCGGTAATAAAAAGATTCCGATGTTCAGATATATATTCGCAGGTAGCAAGTCTGCGAATCAGTTCCTTGTTTAGCTTGCGTCCGGAAGTATAGTTGATATCCATGATATTCGCTTCCGGCTGATCGAAACCGGCATTCTTGATCAGTCTTTTGAGACGGTTGTTTTTGCGACTGCTGTATTCGATATCCACCAGCATACCGAATTGATCCTCAAAGGGAACCTCCTTGAATTTTGGGTCATTGAGTTGGTTGCGGAATGCATCTGCCATTGTGGTAAGGCGCATTTCTATTAACTTATCCATTGTACTCTGATTGGTCATATGTGTTTACCTCCGATAGTAATCGGCACCTCGTGTGATGCCATGTGCTTTATGTGTGGTCTTGGTATCGATTGCTTCCGATGCCAGTTTTTCTGAACCGGTTACAAGTAGGTTTTTAATACTCTTGTAACTGGGTGATGCTGTATAGGATAATGCCTTTTTACAGGCAGCTTCCAGTAACGCATCTGAGTACTTCTCAGCAAGTTTCAGAAGCCCCATACAACTTCGGTAGGTCTGTTGTTCCACACGTTTGGAGGTCAGTATTGCATTGACCACAGTGTACGTATTTATGCCAATCCGCTCAGCCCATTTACGGAAGCGGTCACCGTTCCATTCCAGATACTTCTGGTGGTCTGCCGGCATATGTTCAGTAATGGTGCTGTACTGCCCAGGGCGTCCTTTTCAGACGACGATGGGAAGCAATGCGGTTATGGTTGTAGAAAATTTCAATCGTGGTGTCTGTTACCCTTATATCAACTTTCTTTTTAATGTATTCGTACGGAACGGAGTATAGCATTCCGTCCACAGATATGTGATAATTAAACTGAACGGTGGCTGTTTTCCAGTCACTCAGTTCAAAACGGGTAGCAGGTAATGGTGCCAGCAATGGTTTTTCTTCCCCAAGAAATAAGCTTCGCCGACTACCCTCTTTCTTCTGAAAGAGCCTTTGGTTGAACAGTTCCAGCTTGTCTCTGATTGCCCGGTTCAATTCGGCAAGGGAGAAGAACTGTTCATCCCGAAGAGCTGCTGTGATCCAGGTAGAAATATTTCCTACTGTCCCTTCAGCATTCGGCTTATCTTTTGGAGCTCTGACACGCGCCGGGATAATAGCGGTGCCGTAGTATTCGGCCATTTCCTGATAAGTTTCATTGACCTGCTGGTCTTTAAAGCCACCATTGTGGACAACTGCTGTTTTACAGTTATCCGGTACGAGAATTCTGGCAACACCACCAAAATATTCGTACATATGAACATGGGCATTAATCCATGATTTCTGCTTCATATCCAGAAATGCTTCCACGTATGCGTACTGGCTGTAAGTCATCACGCCAACAAATACGTAGGCTTTGGTGATCTCGCCGGTATCAGGATCAAGGATTGTTGCAGGATCACCTGCCCAGTCAACTTCAACCTGCTCACCAGGTTTCCGGTTGATATGCATGGTAGCACGTCGTTTCTGCTCATCCTGCTGGATGTGATAGCAGAACTGTGAATACATAAGTGGTTCTTCGCCATTTGCATGACAATCCTCCATGTATTCCGTCCAAAAGAGTTTTTACTAACTCCATTACGAAGTCAGCTCTTTACGGATGTAATCATAGTCTGGCATCCGTTTAGCGGATATGTTTTTCTTTTGCAGAAGGAAAAACTTTTCTGCAAGGACAGCATCGGTGTCATTTTCATCAATCGGCCAGGAAATACCCAGTTCTTCCGCCCGCTTTAATACACGGTTCACTGTTTTTTGATACATTGCAACTGTGAGCAATGTTTTGCTGACTGAGATTCAGGCTTTTGAGTCTGAGAATCTCACGATATTTGGTCATAATTGTGACCTCCTTAAAATGTATTTACACCATTTAATATGTTGTTTACTTGAGTCGCATTATAATCTGAAGTTAACATTTTCCCTATAATGAAAAAAGAAGCTGCCGAAACAACTTCTCTCCACGCATTTTTCCTCTTATATGGCATGCTAAAATATTACCTGACCATTCTGCACCCGGTAATTTACACCGTACCATCCCACATATCCTGTATAGGAGAAATCCAGCATACCACTGCGGATATACCACCAGCCGTATTCATTCTGGGCCAGACCGGTAAAGCCAAAATTCAAAAGCACCGTTTTCGATTCTCCACCAGCCATATTCATTCTGCGCAACGCCTGTATAACCGAAATCGACCTGGCCATTTCTGACATACCACCAGCCATATTCACTGTCTACGACACTGTTGCAGCCAAAATCAATCGTTCCGTTGACGATTCTCCACCAGCCATATTCATTCTGTACCAGACCGGTATAAGTACAAAATCAATGCTGCCGTTGCGGATGAACCACCAGCCATACTCACTGTTTACCACACCGTTATAAGCAAAATTCACCATGCCGTTTTCGATTCTCCACCAGCCGCCGGCATTCTGTGCGACTCGGTATAGGAGAAATCTACCTTACCATTCCGGATACACCACCAGCCACCGGCATTCTGTGCGACCGTATTTCCCATATCCACACGGCCATTTACCATTCCACCAGCCATATTCACCATTGACAATACCTTCATCCACACTATTTACAGAAAAATCAATCACACCGTTTCGAATCTCCCACCAGCTTCCGCCGTAAGAAACAAAACCACAGTAAGAATCATCTGCGACACCATCTTCATTAATGTATACCCAGGTGCCATCCTCCTGCATAACAACCGTTTCTTCCTTCTGTACAAACACCGTCATTCATATAGTAGCGTACGCCATCTACCTCCACAAGACCGGTATCATGCCGGCGCGTTCCGTCTACATAGTAGACATCCTCGCCATTTTCAGTATAAATACCGGTTTTATAAGCCGGATTCTTCACCTCTGACGTCAGTGCCTTTGATGCAGGCATTTCCATATGGATATGCATAAAACTTATTGTGGTACTGATAAAACGTCTTTTCATTTCCTTGCTGACATCACAGGACCAGATGACCTGGCCTCCATTCTCGATGGACATCTCCAGCTCACACTCTACCGCATTGGTATCCGTCTGGACTACAACAGAAAATGTCGTTCCCGGCTGCAGCTCCACAGCATTCTCCAGCGGAATGGTATAGATACCGGCATAAGAAGTCTCACCGGTTGTCGTTGCCTTTTCCTGCTTTGTACCGCTGGTCGGATCTTTCGGATCCTTCAGATCTGTATAAACACTGATCGTATAAGATACATCCGCATTGTGCATCATAGATACATTGACTGCTCTCAGCTCTTCTGCTTCCACACCAGCCTTTTGCATCCTGAACCGTAAATACATTCGCAAGCGTGTCAAACTCTGTCGGATATGTTCAGACCACCATCCAGCTGATAATTATTGTCATACGCATCCGTAGTATCAAAATCAAACGCCCACGCAGCCTCACCGAGTGAAACCGTCTCGTAAGACATCCAGAAATAATCACAGTAAGATCCCCAGCTGTTTCCGGATCAGCCACGCACCATTCTGTGCCGGTTTTGCATATCCTGCAAAATTGTCTCTGAATAATCATCATCCCAGCCAACGATCATAGCCGCATGTCCGTTGCCGCTGGCTTCGGCATCATAGTAGGTATATTCCCCTTTCTGGTTCTTCGCCATCGCCTTATCCAGATGATCATACATTGCACCTACTGCACCATGATCCATGATCTGTGCCTTCACACCATCCGTATCTTCCTTCAGGCTCATGCAGTATGCATTTTCCAGATGCGCCACATCACGGCTGTAAAGTACATAACTGTCTTTCAGTCCTGATTGCTCCACTTTCTCAGCATCCGTATACGGAACATCCGCTTCCTTTACCGCGCCGACCCACTGGCTCATTCTACGGGCTGCCATCTCATAATTACCGCCAAAATTCAGAAAACTGCCTTTCGCCTCTGCACTGTTGTATTCTGCGGTATCCCCTTTTTGCCGCCCAATGGATCCGTCACAAAATTATAAGTAAATAAATCAGCTGCAGCTCACTCAGATCAATGTCTTTCTTTGCGATTCCATCACTGATCAGATCAAACTCTGCCAGACCGAGAGAAGAAAATGCCCAGCAGGTACCATATGGATTCTGGTCACGCACTGCCGGATACTCGCTTCTGCATGCAGCAATATCTGTCGAATAAGCAGATGGCAGCATCGCATATGCAGCAATGCCTTCTCTGCGTACCGGTACATTCTTATCCAGATCACTTTCTATATATCCCGTGTTTTGTACCGTTTTCACCTTCGTATCATTGGAAACATTTTTTCGCCTGTACCTGCATGGTGCCAGTGGAGACAATGCCAACACCATAATAATAACAGCGCCTCAAATCTTTTTTTTTCATTTGAACTCCCTTCGTTATCTGCAAAACCATTCATTCATATCTTTTATGTCATTTATGATTCTCATTGTATTAATCTTATCATAGTTAAATCCATTAAGCAACATTATCATCTTGATTTAATGTTATCGTTAATGTTTTACTCTGTTTTTCAAAAAATTCGTAAACAGACATCCTGCCATACCCCAGCCCATTGTGGATCATATCATCCCACTCAAACAGACCACGCATAAAAATCAGCTGACTGAGCTCAATTGTCGCTGACATCAGGATTCCGATCAGCAGAGCCTGATACCACTTTATCTTATGATTCGCGATGAGCGGAAGCAGAATCCCCTGCCGGCAACAACAAGATAAAATTCAACAGATTTTTCCTTCAACAACTCCCCGGTCGTGGTTACAGATCACCTCACGCCACGACCAGAATGGCAATAATTCATACTGACGGACTGTTCCAATCCTGGTGAATACCGTCCGAGCCAAATACAATTCCGAGAAACACCACCAATGCCACGACTGCCGATGCCTGAACGATGCGCAGCTTTTTCTATATACACACACTGCCATTCCGATACATACCACCGTTAATACTAGCCCAAAAGCCAGTATTTCATGCCTTGACCATTGCTTATTATACGTTGTCCATATCTGATAAATATCCATCTATACTTCTCTTTTCATTTCTTTCCTGTCCACAATCCTTCTTGCTACCAGCCTGTCCCTGCAGATCATAGGTCTGATAAACATTTCTCATATATAATTGTAAACGTTTCTGTTCATTTTACGCTGTCGATCTGATTCATCCATACAGTCTCTGTTTTCTGCAAATAACACATAGCACCTGTCACTTACAAAATCAGAATATCTCTGCATCGGGTCAGCCAGACTGCTTCTATACACAATCCATGCAGATTACCCACTCTCTGCAGATACTTTGTAAAACCTGAATCGGCCGATAAACCTCCTCGGCTTCCTTCCGATCATCAATCGGAAGCGTGATCTGGTCAATAAATTGCCGCAAAAACAAATAGCTTTCTCTTTTTCTCAATATCCCTTGAGGCAGGCTGAATGTACCTGGTCTTTCCAGCTTTGAACCGCAGACAGATCAAGTACCCGGATTCTTTTATTCGTATGAAATTCTCCGATGGTAAAAGGATAATTTCTCTTTTTCTCCCGACCTCTTTTACTGCAATTTCCGGATTCGACGCCCCATAGAACATCATATCCCCTTTTCATTAAATCTGCCATTCTCTGCAAATTTTGCCGGTGCCGTACCAACCAGCGTTGCAGGAATTGTTGTATAGCCTTCCGGTACAAACCCAAACTCATGGAAATTAACGCAGCGATATAATGGTTCCCCCTGTGTGTGTATCGTTGTATACGCATGTAAGTTTCTTCGCATGAGCCAAAACCACCCAAAAACAGAATGGATCTCTTTCAAATCATCAGGAGCATCAGGAGCCACAATACAACGATACCATCTGCCCAACCGACATGTTCTTTCGTCCGTTTACCAAAGAAGTAAATTTTGCCCAGGCTTTCAAATCCTTGTCTGAGGTGCGATCCTCAAACTCAAAAATTGTCGTCCGATTTTCAGGCTCTAAGATATCATGCAATTCTTTCAATAATTCCGGTTCTTCCACCTGCATTTCGTCAGCCAGTATCATATACAAAGCTGTACGGATCCACAAAGGAGCAAGATAGTCTTCCGTTTCCCCGTCATAGGAATATTCCCATCCGTACTCATGTAATAATAATCAATCCGCCGGCATGATCTTTGCCATAAGAGATTTCAATGGGTACGTTTTTCTATGACGGATCGGTTTTCCTTTTTCATTCTTACAAAAACTGCAGGTCCCAACCTGACCTTTCGCGCGGATCACTTTTGGAGATACGGATCCCTGACGCAGCCACTGCAAACATACTTCTCTGATTCTCCATAACCTCGCTTCGATAGACATCATTTTTTCTTTTGCTGCTCCCATAGTTCCTCCCCTCTATCATTGGTAGAAACAAATCTGACCTGTTTCCTTTCATTTCTGATTATATCTTCATAATAATTGGTAAATATCCATCTTCTCTGCCTTAAGCAACCCAAACCTCAAGAACATTGGATACAAATAAGCGACATCAACTGCTTTCTATTTTGTTCAGTTCACTTATGTTCCCCGTTCTTACCTAATGCTACCTTTAAAGCAACTTTCACACTACTTCTAGCTATAGATTTTTTCTTTTGTTCAATCTGTATTTCATTTCCATTTACGATATATCGAAATCGTAATCCCTTTACCGTTGTAAAGGAATATCCTGAAAAAATTTCAATCGTACTCCACAGATATTTCTCCACACACTCTAAAAAGCCTCCTTGCATATCTGTAATTGCTCAATGGCCCTGCTTTCTTTTCTATACATTCTACAGCGCTCTGCGTAAAGACTAAGTTCATCTACATTATAAATCATTTTTGTATATGGCAGATAGGAATGTACCGAGGACTTGCTTAAACCGGTTGCCTTCATTATTTCCGGAATACTCATTCCCTGTTCTCGCATTGAGTTAATCTGATCACTATTCTCAGTATGATATACGCCTGTAGTAATCAATATTTTTCGTGTTTTCATCAATGTAATACCAAACTCATCTGATACTTGCCTTAATGAAATACCCGAACCTTCAGCCATTCCCAATGTATATGCCTCTACAACACAGTTTTGGAACTGCTCCATTATTCTTTTCTGATCATACTTTGGCTTCTTTTTTGTTCTTCCCATTTTTCTTTACACCACTGCCATGATTGTTTTATTTCTATTCTTCTCTCTTTTTATATGCATCCCATGCATCCACTGCCTCTATCCCTGCCATCCATAACACCAAAATGTCTGCTTGAAGTGTTACTCTAACTGCTTCAGCATAAATGGTTCCAGCAAGAGCGAAAGCAAAAAATCATCAATAGCATATATGCTTTAAATAATTTGACTATATCCCTCCGCATACGTTTTCTCAAAACAATATACCAAAACATAAAATATAATCACCCCTGCATTAATCTATACTTTCATACTTCTCCTTTTCGTGTCAATCCAACCATATTATACTAACACTCTGGCACCTATCAGCGCCAGAGCATTCATTTGGCTATATATAACATATTTTAATCTCTGCCATACAAATCCCTTGTATATACTTTATCCTGTACATCATCCAAACAACTAGCATATCTATTTGCGATAATTGCCTGACTCTGTTCTTTAAATTTGTTCAGATCATTCACAACCTTGCTTCCAAAGAAAGTGCTTCCATCTTCCAAAGTTGGTTCATAAATAATCACAGATGCCCCTTTAGCTTTGATTCTCTTCATAACTCCCTGTATAGAGGACTGACGGAAATTATCTGAATTTGATTTCATGGTAAGACGATATACACCAATTACAACCTCTTTTTCCATTGAAACATCATAAGTATTTTTCATCACCATAAGCATAGTATTCTGCTTTCTGTAAAACTCTGATCTGCTATAAAATCTTTCCTGGTTCTATTTAGATTCAACGATTGCAGACATCATATTCTGCGGTACATCTTCGTAATTAGCCAAGAGCTGCTTTGTATCTTTGGTAAACAATATCCACCATATCCAAAGGATGGATTATTATAATGAGAACCAATACGCGGATCCAGACATACTCCGTTAATAATCTGCTGTGTATTCAGTCCTTCATTTCTGCATAAGTATCAAGCTCATTAAAATATGATACTCTAAGAGCCAGATATGTATTAGCAAACAAGTTTCACTGCTTCTGCTTCTGTAAATCCCATGATCAAGGTATCAATATTTTCTTTAATTGCCCCTCCTGCAATAAGCCAGCAAATGTGTTCGCAGCTTTTACAAGTCTAGCATTTCAACATCTGTTCCCACAATAATTCTGGATGGGTACAGATTATCATATAATGCTTTTTGATTCACCCAAAAACTCAGGACTGAAAATAATATTATCACAATGAAATTTTTCTCTAATGCTTGCAGTATACCCTACCGGAATTGTAGACTTAATTAATAATTGCATCTGGATTATATTCAATAACCAGTTTAATCACAGCTTCTACTGCTGACGTATCAAAGAAATTTTCTTACTGTCATAGTTTGTGGGAACGCTAATAACACAAAGTCCGCATCTTTTATACGCAGATTCCGCATCTAATGTAGCTGTCAGATTCAAGCTCTTCTCCGTTAGATATTTTCAATATACTCATCTTGAATTGGAGATTTTTTTGATTTATTAATTCTACTTTTCTGGAATAATATCTACTGCCATCACTTCATGGTGTTGCGATAATAAAGTAACTATGGACAATCCCACATATCCAGTTCCTGCAACTGCAATTTTTCATATTCTGCATACCTCCTGCTTTCCACTTCTGTTTCTCCTGAATTTTAGACTATATCATAAAATTCCTTTAAAATGGATGTTCCATTTTTCTAAAATTTCTTTTGTCTTTTTATAATAATTTTCTGCAGTATTTTCTACATAATACGGATTAATTATTTCTTCATTTTTCCCGATAATCTCTTTCATTGCCTGACCGATCATACTACTGTCGCAAGTGACATCAATAACACTGTTACCATGCACTCGTCCTCTTTGTCTATCTCCAATATTAATTGTATGCCTTCCTAATGACGGTGTTTCAATAATTCCAGATGACGAATTTCCTATTAATGCCACAGAATTTTTACTAAATATAAAAACGAATCTACATTCAAGTTTTCATAATAATACGCATTTTCATGTTTATCCACATAATTGAGCCATGAAGAACGTATGATATCAGATTTTGTATCTGCATTCGTCCCCATAAAAATAACACTCATTCCATTCATATTTTCCTGCAATGCAGTCAATACTTCTTTCACCTGATCTTCCATTTTCACATCAGTTAGTGTTTCGGGATGAAAAGCTACAACCCAATATTTTTGTGGAATAAGTTCTTTTACTTTTCAATTACTTTCTCTTCATCTATCTTGCAACAATTTTTCTGCCCCTAATGCCCCAAGATAAAATACTCTTTTGGGATCTTCTCCCAACTGTATTACACGTTTTCTATATTCTTCTGTACTGGTAAAATGATACTGACTCATTTTGGTAATAGAATGACGTATAAATTCATCATAATTGCCATATGTAACTTCCCCACCATGTAAATGCAAAATTGGAATTCTTTGCATAGCTGCTGCAATCGCAACCGCCATCATTTCATATCTATCTCCAAGTATAATTAATAAATCAAATTTATTATTTTTCAAAATAATTTTCAAAACAATCTAAAGCTGTTGCCATGCAATGCATCACATTCGCATTACTGTCATTCTCTATATTTAGTGGAATCTCCAAATCAATTTTAAATCCATCCTGTCGTATTATATCTACAGAGTGACCAAACTTATCTTCCAAATGTGAGCCTGTAACCAATACTGAAAACTCAATATCTTTGTCATTATCTAATAATCTTAAAAATTTTTTACTATTCCATAATCTGCTCTTGAACCAGTCGCATACGCTACTCTATACTTTCCCATACTAACCTTCTTTTTACTGATTTATAATAGTTTCGGCAATTTTAAAAATCAAGTTCTGTATCTATATCTATACTGCGCTCTGCCGGCATTTTATATGCGTAACAATCTTTCTATACAGATTTGTATTTTCCCAAAAGCCTTCACATCTGCCATATAAATTGCCCTGTTTATCCTATAAACGTTTCTAATTTCTGTCTTTGTTTATTACTGTCTGCCCGCAAAAATCCGGATAACGAATTATTTTCTGGTAAAGTATTACTCCCACAATGGCGAATGCTCCATTTCACAAACTGATACAACCGCTATTGCATCTTTCTCTTTAAATAATTCATAGGCTTTTTTTATATCTTCGTACTTTCGCAATGGAGATGTTGGCTGTAAAAGCGTAAATGTATCAAATTCAATTCCATCTCCTGATTTTTTTTCAATACTTCTTTTACAACATCCCATGATGACGCTACATCTGATGCATTTTTCTTCTGATCGATAAAAGGTACTTCTGCCCCATATTGTATTGCAATCTCGCCATATCTTTCAGAATCCGTAGAAAACCCAATATGTGTGAATAAATCTCTGATTTCTTCGCTGCTTCTATGCTATATGCAATTAACGGTTTTCCATTTAATAATTTTATATTTTTTATCTTTCAAGCCTTTCGAACCGCTTCTTGCAGGTATTATTGCTAAATTATTCATCTTCTCTATTCACTCCTTTACAAGAAATCAATTCATCTATTTCAAAAATCTTTTTCGGCTTCTTTCCCCAACACCTCATACCAATGAATCGGAGAAATTCCATTTCCTGGTCTTTTTACAAGTGATATTCTCTTCGGAAAACATTTCACCTCTCATGATTTTTCTTTTTGCTACAATAGATTTTCTTGCAACTTGAAAATATTGCTTCGTTCAGATTCAGTTACTTCTTTCGTTTCATTTCCAAGCATAATTTCAGCTTTATGTACACCTACACACAATTCTTTTAGTTCTTCCGGTGTAATAGACGCTTTATGATCAGGCCCTGGCATAGCTTTTATCTAAAGTAAAATGTTTTTCAATAAATTTAGCTCCCAATCCAACAGCTACAAGAGAAGCCAACAATTCCCTCTGAATGATCTGAAAGTCCGATTTTCCAATCTGGTGCTAATTCCTGAAGCTTATTCATAGCACGCAAATTCATGTCTTCCGGCTCTGTTGGATATTGTGTATTACAATGTAATACCGTAAAACTTGTGTCTTTACTTTGTTGCAAAACATTTATTGCATATTTAACTTCATCAATTGTAGACATTCCTGTTGATAGAATTACTTGTTTATTTTGACATTCAATTGTTGCTACCCTCTGTAAATAAGGAAGATTTGTAATCTCTCCTGATGGTACTTTCCATATATTCTGACCAATTTTTGCAAAAAGAAAAAGATTCAAAAATCAAATGGCGTAGAAAAAATCTGAATATCTAAAGTAGAGGCATACTGTAACAATTCCAAATATTCCGTTTCCGTTAATGCTAATTTTTTTAACATATCTAACTGCGAACCATTTCCGTCATTTTTTCTGATAGTCGGCTTTTAGGTGCATATCTTGAAACAAGATTTTCTGGCACAAAACTTTGGAATTTAACCATCTGCTCCAGCTTCTTTCGCTTCTTTCATCATTTTTTTTGCCAATTCAACACTTCCATTGTGATTACAGCCAATCTCTGCAACAATTTGGATATTACTCATTTCTAATCTCTCCTCTTTATAACTCTGGCAGGTACACCTACTGCGGTTACATTCTCCGGCACATCTTTTATAATCACACTACCTGAACCAATAATTGTATTGGAACCGATTTTCAATTGTCCATTACACACAGATGAACTTCCCAAAAAACACTATTTCCCACAATTACATTTCCATTTATGACAGAATTTGTTGATAAATGATTGTGATCACCCACTTTACATTCATGTTCAATCAAAGCTCTTTGTATTTATAACGTTATTATTTCCTATTCTGCATCAGCATTTATTACTGCCATCTTACCTACAAAAATTGCCTATTCCCATTTTTTGCACTGGCCGATATAATTGCTGAAGAATCAATAATATTGATTATGTTCAATCTTCGTTCTCTAATTCTGTCAAACCATAACTTACGGTATCCAACATCTCCAATAGAAACAAAATAACTATATTTTTCACAATTTAGAATATCTTCAAGTCCTGTACCCAAGATCGGTAATCCCATATGCATACCTTTTTTGTTGCTATCTATGAATCCACATAATTCATATTCTGATTTATTAATTGAATCTGCAACTGACTTTGCATGTCCACCAGCTCCTATTAAAATCAGTTTTTCATCTAAAATCACCTCAAATCTATTTTCTAAGATACTCTCTCAGTTTATTCCAATTTTTATACCTATTTTAACAAATGATGACTCTATTCTTTTATTCATTTTTACATATGTACATGTGGCTATCAATATAACCTTTTCCATTTAATCCACTCACTTTTATTCTATAAAATTGTTCTTTACTTTTATCAAAAATTTCTTACCCTCAAGACAAGATTTTGAAAAATAAATTTGTGAAACAAATTCCATACCATACCCTCTCATTTCCAAAAATATTTTTTATATCTCTTATCCTTTTTGATACAGCTTTACTATCCTCAATCATGTATTCTGGTTCATCTAACGTAAACTGTATAAGTTTTCCTGCTTGATTAAGCTTTTATACCCCCCACGAATAATGGACTCTGTAATCTATATCTGTGTACACTTTTATATTAACCATTAAATCAATTCGGATAATTTTTTCATTTTCAGGCACAATACAACAAAAAGTATCTCCCGTTTCAATTAACCATTCTTGTATTTTAAATATGCATTATAGACTTTTTCAAAAAAAATCTGTCGATATTTTCTTTTGTAATACCAATCAAATTAACTCGAACATT
>VOFH01003254.1_pt1 | contig 15267 bp, 22 predicted proteins | sample 5384091 | NCBI WGS metagenome assembly VOFH01 (sample SAMN12384727, study PRJNA508395) | human gut metagenome | isolation source: healthy gut G | host: Homo sapiens
AGTGCCCGTTCGGTTACGTATTGCTCTGAAAAGAATCGTCAGTGGTGGAACTGTAGTAGGAGATGTTAACTTTTAATACGCCTTGGGCTGTTTATGCTACTCAGGATGGTGGAACTTGGGTTTGTGAAAGATGGGAAAATGACAACGAACTATGTGTTTAACAGTGTATTAGGTCAAGATCCGCAAACTGTTATTCCTACACTTTTTCACCGAAGTAAAAGAGGTGACCAATGATGCCGGAGGATCTTGGGCAAACGGTAAAGTATATGAATATGAAAGTGACTTGGTGTATTCGGGAAATTGGATGGATTGGAATATACAAGCCTGAGGACAATGTTGACCTCTATTGGAGAAACGAAATATCCGGAATTTTGTATTCCCTATTTAATGAGACAAGCCGAACTGTTTGCTACTATAGACGGTGTACTTGCTTGGGATTACAGATTGGCAGGACGTCTTATCGGGTTCATTCCGACAAATGAAGCACTAAAGAGGCTTTGGATAATGATCGTATTCCGGGGTGAAAGGTACGATAGATTTAAGTCTGCCATCACCAACTCTTCAAGGAGAGATTACAAATCAATACTTATTACGAGAATATCTGCTCAATTATTTCTTTACGCCTACCAATGCTCCGGTTGCATCAGGCTGTCCGTATCTCGGATCACCTGACTGGCTATCGGGAGAATATCGTACAGCAATAAATATTCCTGTGAAGTATACTGATAACGGCGCTTTCATCACCTTGCAGTTGCAGAACCAGACCACCGGTCAGTACGGAAATGCATGTAAGATAGTATCATACGAGAAATTTCCCATTTTGCTTTTTTTATGGACGGTGCTTTCCACTGATAGACGCTGTTTTTAATTAACTTGAATATCTAATTAATCATGAATCAGACAAATAAAGTCTTTTATACATTGGTAGCCATTTTTCTGTCCTGTTCTATGAAATGGCAGGGCAGGTACAGAAGGTTATATCGGTACGGTTACCGAATTGTTTGGAAAAACTTTGCTGAACCAATTGGTTGGTGTAAAAATGTCAATCTAGTAACAACCAGAACCGTTCGTTGGGGTGGTGGTATCTACAAACCTGAACGGGCAATATAATGTGAAAGTCCCAGAGGGAGAGAAAGATTGAAGCAATTGTTTATTCCTATATCGGAATGAAAACAAAGCGTATAAAAGTATACAGGGCAAACTCTGCTCAATGTGACTTTGGAGTCAGAATCAATGGCGGTGGATGAAGTAGTAGTTTCGGCCCGTCGGTTAAATAGAAATGATTTGGGTATTTCGGATAAAAAATGGTTTCGGCTACCAGAAAGTTGATATGGAAAAGTTGATTGCCGCTGCACCTGTTGTATCTATAGAGGAAGCGCTGCAAGGACAATTGGGTGGTGTGTGGATATTGTATTGTGGAGACCCCGGTAGCCGTAGTGCTATCAGAAGTGGTACAAAGTACGTTAAATGCATCTTCCGATCCGTTGATTGTTATTGATGGTGTGCTCTTATCCGACTGAAATCAGTGATGATTTCAATTTCAGCACAGCTACGGAAGAAGATTTGGGTGCTCTTTAAATATCTCACCTAATGGCTTCAGTTGAAGTATAAAAGATGCATCAGCTACTGCTAGTACTCAGGGTGCCAATGGCGATTGGTTATTAAAGAGTACGGTTGGTAAAACTCGTTTCTCATTCTCCTCCCAAATGGACAATGAAGGAAGATCCGAGTACTATCCCGATGTTGAATGGTAAAGGAATATACTTCTCTTATGCAGGAATCTATCTGGAGATTCTGCCAAATACATCGGTCTGAATAATCCGGGAAATAAATACCTCAATATGTTGTCTGATGCTCCCAATCGGTGACAATCCGGACTGGAGATATTATGATGAGTATAATCAAAATACTAATTGGTTGGATTATGTACGCCAAAAAGCATTGGTTTCTGATAACAGTTTTCAATGAATGGTGGTGGTGAAAGCAACTTATCGTTTCTCGTTAGGATATATGAGTGATATCGGTACTACTATCGGTACGTCTATGAACCGCTTTTAAATACTTCTATGGTCATTAACTATCAGTTCTCTAATAAGTTGAAATTCGGCGCAGACTTTTCTTATTCGCAGACCAATACGGATGCGAACTGGACAAACACTATTCGCTCGGAAGCATTGAGTAAAATGCCGAACAAATCGCCATTTACTGTAAATGACTTGACAGGTGCATTGACTGATGAATACTTTACTTACCACGATCCTAATTTTTGAAGGTTCGTTTAATGGAAAAAAGTAATTATAATCCCTGTTGCTTATGGCACATGAAGCTATCAACAGAACTGTGCAGCGTGAAGGTAAGATAACATTCCGTGCCGATTATGAGATTTTACCGGGATTTATTATAAAGGTTGGAGCTTCTATCCAATATGCGTGCAATTAAAAACACGTCGCTTTCTGCCACAAGTTGTAACAGGAGTGGAACAAGTCAACAAATATGCCAATCAGAGTGCGGACGCTTATTCCGATCAATTGGCTTTGCAGACAGAGAATAAGTTGATGTATATCAAGAACTGGAATGACAAACATAATATTATTGCGAATGTATTGGTTCGTACCGGTCAGTATATCAATTCAGGCTATAATAGCGAAGTATACGGTAATGCTTCTTCCGATCTCTCCGATCCGGTAGTCGGAACTACTATTAGTAGACATGAATTCAAGCGAATCGGAAACACGTAATGTATCTTTTGTAGGGTATTGAACTATACATTGCTGAATCGTTATGTGGTACACGGATCTCTTAATGCTGAAGGTAACTCTGCTATGGGACGTAATGAAAGAATGGGTTATTTCCTGCTGTAGGTCTTGCATGGAACTTCCAGAACGAGCCTTTACTGGAAAAGCAAGAGATAAATGGCTGACGAAGCGAAATTCCGTTTCAGTATCGGGCAGAGTGGACGTGCTCCCAGCGGTGCTTCTGTTTATCTGGGCGCCTACGTGAAAGGAACAGACTATATGAACATGTAACGGCTACAAAGCAGCTCGTATGCAGTTGGATAATTTGAAATGGAAACCTCTACCGAATATAATTATGGTCTGGATGCTTCCGTATTAAAAAGGTCGTTTAAGATTTACATTCGATTATTATTATAAGACGGTGAAAGATTTGCTGCAAAAGAACTACAAACTACCTTCAACCACTAGTTTCCGGATCGATTAGTTATTTTAATTCAGGTAAAATGGAGAACAAAGGTTGGGAGTTCCGTACAGATGTCGTAATCTTTGAGAATAAAGACTGGCGTATCAACGGTTATGTGAACTTTAGCCGCAACGAAAATAAGATTACTGAGCTACCTGCCAATATGGTACAGGAGAATTATTCACCAAAGAATGGGGCATATGCTGCCCGTGCGGAAGTTGGACGCCCTATCGGTTCGTTCTATGGATACCGTTACAAGGAGTATATCAAAACACCGATGCAACATATGCACGTGATGCTGAAGGAAATGTAATGAATGATGCAAAAGGTAGACCAATCGTAATTGAAAAACCTGACAGCTACCTGTCAGCCGGGAGATGCGATGTACGAAGATATCAATCATGACGGTGTTATCAATCAATATGATATTGTCTATTTGGGTAATGCCAATCCGACATTGACTGGTGGTGCGGGATTGACTGTCAGTATAAACAATTTTCTATCAATACTTTCTTCCACGGACGTTTCGGACAGTCAGTCGAATACGGCTCGTATGAATAATGAGTCCATGCACGGTAACGCCAATCAGAGTACGGCTGTGTTGAGAAGATGGAAGAACGAAGGTGATATTACAGATATACCGCGTGCATTGTATGGCGAAGGATTCAACTATTTAGGTTCTGATCGTTTTGTGGAAGATACTTCCTTCCTTCGTTTGAAACAGTTGACACTGAATTATGCATTTCCGAAAAGCATTTGCAATAAATTGGGTATCACTTCACTGACATGTTTCGTTACAGGATACAACCTGTTTACTTGGTCTTTACACCGGTCAGGGATCCGAAGTAAACCTACCGTCGAGACCGACAGACCTGGCTACGGACGGTGCAACGACACCTGTGTCCAGACGATATACTTTTTGGTTTTAACTTAAGTTTCTAATACGATAACAAAATGAAGAAATTATTAATATACATAGCAATGGCCGGAGCAACTTTTGCTGACTTCCAGTTGTAATGATTGGCTAGACGTACTGCCTAAGAACGAACAGGTATCTCCGGAATACTGGAAAACAAAAAGAGCAGGTGGAAGAGGTACTAGCACAAGGATATCAAAACATGCGTCTGACGGTTCCTACATTAATTTATTGGGGCGAACTTCGCGGGGCATCCATTTATGCTTATTCAGGTAAATCGAAACAGGAATTACAGAATTTTCAGTTGAATTCTTCATCCGGCGAATGCAAATGGGGAGGTTTCTATTCTATATTGAATGTGGCGAACTCCCATAATTAAATATGCACCGGAAGTAAAGAGGCATGGATAAAGAGGCAGGATGAAACATATCATGAGGCAGTAATGAATTCAAATATGGCGGAAGCATATTTTATGCGCGCTTGGACATACTTTACGCTGGTACGTAACTTTAAAGAAGTGCCGTTGATTCTGGAACCCTATATGACAGACGAGTATGCTGTCGATATACCCAAATCTTCGGAAGAGACGATTATCGCACAAATCAAGCTGGATATCGAGAATGCACTTTTCCACAGGAGCAGCTAAAGAAATGTATGATGATGAAGACTGGACCGGCATGAGTAAAGGACGCGTCACTGTATGGGCACTGTATGCATTGATGGCAGACGTGTGTTTGTGGAGCGAAGATTACGATGGTTGTGTAAGATATGCAGATATGCTGATTAATTCAACTTCCGCTTTCCGTCCGGCATTTGTGGAAGACCCCGAACAATGGTACAATATCTTCTTCCCGGGCAACAGCAACGGTTCTATATTTGAACTAAACTTTGATCAGTCACGCAATCAATCTCCTGACGATGATGCTACAGCGAGTACATATCCTTCGCCATCTAACGTTTATCCTTGGACACAATCGACAGTTGCCAGTCTTCAATTCTCGAACGCAATGTGTAAGCGTGCTTGTTTGACGAACAAACTGATCAATGGGTGACTTCCAACACTGTTCGTGGCTATGGCAATACGTTTGTTCTTTCTTTCGGGAACCGTTATTGGTAACTCCAATACAGAAGGCTATCTTCCCTTTAAGTTCAGAATCGGCGGAAAGGATGGATTGTCTACGACTCGTTCTTATAAAGATGCCAACTGGATTCTCTATCGCATGGCAGATGTATTGCTGATGAAAGCTGAGGCATTGATCTGGAAAGGCGGCGAAGCAAATTTCGCACAAGCTTTGGAACTTATCAATAAAATACGTACCCGTGCCAACGTCACTACATTAAGTGTTCAGACGAATGCTGTATCACAAGAAAATATGCTCGGATACTTGTTGCAGGAACGTGATCTTGAATTTGCTGCGGAAGGAAAACGCTGGTATGATCTTTTTACGCTTCGGCAGGTCACAGAACTTTAAATATAAAGATCAGTTTATCAATATGATCATTGAGAACAATTCTACGGTTAGCGCCAGTTGGATACGTTCGGTACTGAAGAATACCGATGCTTGTATTTGCCTATTAGTCAGGGTGAGATCGACAGTAACCCGAATTTAATACAGAATCCTTATTATGATGTAACTGCAAATTAATATATACTATGAAGAATATTGTAAGATTTTGCTTAATGATTTTGTGCATCACTTGTTATTCCTGTGATGATCCGTACAAGGATACGGTATTTAAAGTATATGATGTACAACCTGCGGCAACCTATCTCCAGAACCGTCCTGACGATTTCTCCGAATGGGTGAAAGTGTTGAAATATGGAGATTTGTTCAACGCTGTAAATCGTGCAGAGGATGCTTTCACTGTGTTGGCACCTACTAACGATGCAGTTCACCGCTTTTTATGAAAAGAAGGGAGTCACTTCTATCGAAGATTTGGGATATGAATATGCCCGCACTCTTGTTACATATCATGTCATCAATGACTCCATTGATCGGGAGGATTTTGTGAAAAGCGGTGAACTGCCTGGCAGAACACTTTCGGGAGATGCATTGAAAGTATCTTTCGGTAACGAAGGTGGCGATAAATCTGTTTACATTAACAAAGAAGCTCATGTTAGCGAATTAGCTATACGCACAGCCAATGGGCGTATATATGTGCTTGATGATGTGTTGAGTCCGGCAGTAGAGACTATCTACGCACGTCTTTCAGACAAGGGTAATTATAAGATATTCTGTGAAGCGTTGGAGAAAACAGCATGGAGCGATTCGCTGAGTGTTGTGAATTCCGTACTCGAAGGTCCGTTAGGCATGAGAGTAGAATTGCGTAAATATTTCACAGTATTTGCCGTATCCGATGCTGTATTTGCACAGGAAGGTATCACCAGCTTTAGTGCTTTGGCTGCCAAGGTTGGAGCATTGACCGACGATTATGAACTTCCCAATAATGAGTTGAACAGGTTTATAGCTTACCATATAATGGATGGAGAACATACTCTTGAATCTCTTCGCACATTCTCAAACCTTTTGACAGAGAAACATGGGAATATAGAAAGATGTTGAATACCAGAGCTACAAACGACTTGATCTTGATTTCTGAAAACGGATTAAATAATGGAGTTAAATTCATAGAGGAACAAGCTTGACGAGATTGTGAAAAACGGATATATCCAACCAATTGACGGATATCTGCCAGTGAAAACCGATTTTGAACCAATACCTGTTATTTTTGATTTCTGTGATTATCCCGAAGTATCTTCATACATTGCTGCTAAAGGAAAAGGACAACTTTATCAGCAGGTTTCACGTGACGATGATGATACGTACACTGCATTAACGAAATTCATCGGCAGACAAGAGATCGTTCCACAAGTTTCATCCTACAAAATAGAAATGGGACCTAGCGGTACGTTGGCAAGCGACTGGAGTTATTTGTCATATTGCACCAAAGGTGCAACACTTCGGGCAACTGGACTAAGTTGATGAACAATGATGCCTTGGTGGTCAATATAGGATACAACGGTACATTAGATTTGACTATTCCTCCCATTTTAGCCGGAAAGTATAGAATTACTTTGTATTACGCATACGATCCGTCTATGAAGTTTATCGGTGAAAGAGGAGAAGGAGTCAAGCTGGTTTGACCAATTTTAGATTAGATTCTAAACGACTGGCAGGTGGTGATAACAAACGTATTTACGATGGAAAGACGGGAGATGTACAAGATTGTTTCAATACACCGTTAACATCCAATTTGAGCGGAGAGGAAACTGCGTTTGAATTTACAACGACTGCTTCTCACACATTGAATGTAGTTGTGGTAGATCCTGCAGCCAGCTCGCATAATAAATTCCGTATGTATTTTGATTATATATTGTTTGAACCTGTAATAGAATAACAACCATGAAGAAAATTAGATATATCATAGCATCAGCTTTGGTTTCGATTGGACTCTGCGCCTGTACGGATACTTGGGATTCGCATTATTCCAAGTGGGAAACGGTGATTGACAACACGGAGATTCAAGCGGTGGATGAGCCGGCAGCCGACTTTTTAAAAACTGCTCAGGATTATAGTAAAATGTATGAACTGTTTGATAAAACAGGCGTGATTAAAACTTGGCAGGAGAAAAACCTGATGTATACTATTATGGTGGTGGGTAATGAATCTACCGCTAATGCCAACCAACCTGTTACAAAAGCAGAAGGTAGCGAAGGACAAGCAACCGCTGAAGAGATATTTAAGGCGGAAGCACACATTACTGATGCTCTTCTTTCACCCAGTAATCTGGAAGATGGACAGCGTCTGTTGATGTGGAACGGTAAGTATGTGACTGTAAGAATCTACGATGAGCCTGTGGATGGCATGGAACCGGGAATTTATTTCAATGGTTCGAAGGTGAAAAAGGTGATTAAAACTAACAATGCCTACATTTATGATTTGGAAGATTATATCAATACTCCTAAGGCATTAATGGAATATCTGAAAAGATTTGCCGGATGAAGAATACTCTATTTTTAAGGAAATGGTATTGAGCCGTACAATAAAGAGTATTTGATAAAGCTGCAAGTACACCTATAGGAATTGATAAAACAGGAAATACGGTATATGACTCTGTATTCACAGAAAAGAGTCAGTATTTTGCAGATAAGAAGTTAGATCTTTATTCAGAGAACATTACCGCTACATTGCTGGTACCATCTAATGACTTGATAGAAAATGCGTTGAAAGAAGCAAAAGAGAAGTTGAAATCGTGGAATATGGAACGTGAAGACTCTATTTTGAACAACTGGATATTCCAGACAGCTTTTTTAGTAAAAAGTATGTAAAACAAGACTTTATTTATAATGAGAGTGATCCGGCTTCAACGCAGGACTTCTATTCTGTTTTTGATCAACAATGGCGTACAACAGTTAATAAGGTAGATCTTGATAATCCGGTAGAGTTGAGTAACGGCGTTGCTTACAAGATAACTTCATTGAAAATACCGACCAACAAGATATTGATTTGGAGAATCAAGGAACGTTTTGAGACGTTTGACCAATTGACGGATGAAGATAAAAGTACTATTATCCCGGATATAATTACATCAGTACTTATCTGAAAGATATCGGCGAGAATGTGCAAATGAATCGTGTAAAACAATATGTAGGTGCCAATCAGCCCAAACCGTGGCTACCGGCTGTTTATTGTAAATCTATGATGTTGTGGGTTGTGGATACCGACAGACCAGGTATTTTTAAGTTCAAATGCTATCGACTGGTTGAAGACAAGGCTTTACTACAGGCTTTACGGCTGTGCCTTATAAAATACCTGCCGGACCATACAATTTCTATATGGGATTCAACGGCTCTCGTTCAAGTAAATGCAACCTTTTATTTGAATGGCAAGAAGATTCCTAAATGTGAAAGCGGCCCTATTCCATCCTCTACCATGAAAGGTTCCAATCATGACCATAGTGGCGGTGGATATAGCGAACTTTACAAAGATAGCAGGTACGACCGTGACGGATCTACGGATCTTGGGGTTGTCATATTTGACAAAACGGAAGAACTTGAAGTAACGATTGAATTTACGAAAGGTGCAAAAGTGACATGGAACCCACCACTTGGTGTTTCCGTCCAACAGTAGATTTGTATTAACCTTTGATAAACAGGATATGAAAAGATAAAAAGAATACTTAGTATTTCTGCGCTACTCGTATGTGGGGTGGCAAATACATGGGGACAAGGAGGCCAGAAACTAACAGGTAAGATTTTTGTCAGCGACAAATCAGCCGGTTGAAGGCGCCATTGTCACAGTACTGGATACGATGAATGTAACTACAAACAAAGAAGGTGCATTCCAGTTTGAAGTGAAGGATCTTTCTAAAGCTGGCGAGATTTCTGTATGGGCTCAGGGGTATTTCTCCGTGAAACAGCTAATCAGAGAACGTTCGAATATTGTGATTACTTTGATTCCGGAAAATCAATATAAATATAATGAGACTATGATTCTCCCCTTCCGTCGGGAAGGGAAATGCAGTTGGAGGACTATACGGCTGCTACTAATATCGCTAAGAAAGATTTTATGCCGGGAACTACGAAGATTGATCGCGCATTGACAGGACAAGTTGCCGGTTTACAAGTGAAACGCAGTAGTGGTATGCCGGGAGAAGGCAGTTATTATAACTTGCGAGGATCCGCACATTGACTGGTGATAACGCTCCTTTGATTGTGATAAACGGTGTGCCCCACATGCCCGATAAAACACCTTCGGCACTGATTGATGGCTTTACACGCGATATCTTCCAGTTTTATCATTTGCAGGATATACAGAATATCACTATATTGAAAGGTGCTGAGGCGGCCATGTATGGTTCAATGGGCTCCAATGGTGTAATCTTGATCGAAACAGACGGTACGGCATCCAATGACTTGGAGACGCGAGTAAGCTTATTATGGATCATACGGAATCAACTGGAATGATAAGCGGATGCCGGTGATGGGACTGGATGACTACAAACAGTATCTGGCAGATATGGGAATGACTATTTCTAAGGACCCGCAGAACTTTTATAACAATTTTCCTTTCATGCAGAATCCGAACGATCCACGTTACAACTATCTGTATAACAATAATACAGATTGGCAGGATTTGATTTACAAGAACACCGCTTCCACCGATCATCTTTTTAGAGTAGAAGGTGGTGATAATATTGCTAAGTACGACCTATCATTAGGGTATTACCGCGAGAATGGCCTGATGGATAACACAAGTATGGAACGTTTTCATACATTATTGAATGCTAATGTATTGGTCAATAAACAACTGAATATTTTTGCAACGGTAGGTTTGGCTTATATGAACGGACATTATCAGATGCAGGGCATGGATATTACGACGAATCCTATATTGGCAGCTTACGCAAGATCTCCTTTCCTGAGTCCATATGAAAAAGACCGCGAGGGAAATACGTTAAAGACTTACGCATCGCATTTCTATGGACGGAGCAAGAGCCGAGATTACAGTGTCAGCAATCCTTTAGCTATCGTTAACACGTTGGATTCTCGCAATCGCCAATATGATCTGAATATGAAAGCCGGTATCGCATACAACCCTTTCCGTGAACTGACACTGACCGGAACAGTAGGTCTGTATTATAATTACGATAACGAACATCTCTTTATCCCCGGAGCAAGCGAAGCCACTATAGTGCCGCTAAGCGATAAATATGGTTTGCGAAATAATGCGGTAAGCGACGGAGTAGCTGTAACAACAAACTTTTTTCGCCAACTTGAATGCAAGTTATAAGAAAAACATTCAATTATGTTCATCAGTTGAATGCAATAGCCGGATGGCAGTTGATGACTACTAAAAACGAATATGATGCAGGAGAAGGGCGCAACACTGGCAATGACTTTTACCAGACATTAGGCAGCACGATTGACGGAAGACGCTTCTTGGGTTATATCAATAGCTGGAACTGGACAAACTTTACGGACACGCCGACTATACTTACAATAATATGGTACAGGCATCTGTGAATATAGCTGTTGATGCAGCTTCTTCTACCGGTACGGATGTAGCTCGTTTCTATACATATCCGTCAGTAGAGTAACCTTGCTGGGAAAAAGGATGGAAACCGCTTTTGATGCTACATGGCTCAATAAGTTGAATGTACGTGCCGAATACGGACTGACAGGTAACTCACGCTTCTCTTCACAGATGGGTGGATACTATTATTCTACAGTGCCACATGCAGTTGTCAACCATCGTTCGTTCTAATATTCCGAACGTATCATTGAAACCGGAGAAGAATGCTTCTTTGAATCTCGGATTGATTTGTCTGTATTAAACAATCGCCTGAACGTATCTTTTGATTATTACAACAATCAAATCAGCGATATGATCTCAGCCATGCCTCTTTCATCCGTTTATGGATCGTGGTTCCTTATTATGCGAATGTAGGTAAGTTGGAGAATACAGGTATAGAGTTGTCAGTGCAGGCTTCATTGGTGCGCACTCGTAATTTCGAGTGGATCGTAGGTGGAAACATCACTCGCTCCAGAGATAAGATCAAGTCATTGGGTGGTGAAGAACAAATTGTGTTGAGTTACGATAATGGTGTGCAGATGGTCAACCGTGTGGGAGAATCTCCTTACCAATTCTACGGTTATCAGGCTGACGGAGTATATTCCACACAAGCTGAAGCTGACGCTGCAAATCTCAGTAACCGTACCGGACGTCGTTATAATGCCGGAGATGTACGTTTTGTAGATCAGAATGGCGATAACCGTATTGACGATAAAGACCGTATTCTTCTTGGCAGTGCTGCTCCTCGTACTTTGGAGGTTTCTATACACAATTGAAATATAAAGGATTTGCTCTTTCTGCAGAGTTCTCATATTCAAAAGACAACATCGCATACAATGCTGTCAGACAACAATTGGAGGCTGTGTCTACTACCAACAACCAAAGTATTGCAGCCGTAAACCGTTGGACAGTAGAAGGACAGAAGACCGATATGCCGAAGGCAACATGGAAAGATCCTGTGGGCAACAGCTATTTCTCTTCTCGCTGGATGGAAGATGCATCTTACCTGAGAATGAAGAATGTGACATTAAGCTATACTTTCTCTAAAACACTTTGGAATTTCTTCCGTTCGGGAACAAATATATGTGACAGGCGAGAACCTGTTGACCTTCACCGATTATTTGGGAATGGACCCTGAATTCTCTTATTCTTATGCTGAGAATATGCAAGGTTTTGATAATGCAAAAGCTAATGCAACCCAAAACAGTGAAAATGGGCGTTAATTTAAAATTCTAATGAAAATGAAAAAGTTTAAGATAGAAATAATACTTATGGGGTGTTGGCGATGATATTCGCTTCGTGTAGTGACTTCTTTGAGCCAAACAATGATACGACCTTGAATGGTGACAGATATATCAAGGAAGGCAGCGAGCTTTATTCCGGTTTTCTGGGTATCATCACAAAGATACAAGCTATCGGAGACAAAGCTATTTATCTGACCGATATGCGTGGAGAGCTGTTGGAACCTACCGAAAATACACCGGCACCTTTACAGCATCTATAATTATGATGATGATTTGAGCGGTAACATACGCTGACCCTGCTAAGTATTATGATGTAATTATTGCTTGCAATGATTATTTGCAGAAAAAGCAAAAAGAATACAGGGGATACACATGTTACTACCGTAGATGACGATGATTATAGAGGTCTGATTAGTAGTACGGTGAGATTGAAAACATGGACTTATCTCATGTTGGCAAAATATATGGACAAGCTATATGGTTCGACGATCCGATGCAAAGCATGAAAGATATCGTCAGCCAGACTCCTAAGAACCTGAGTGAGCTTATTGTCGATGAATGCGACAAACTGTTGAATACAGGCTTTGATGGAATAAACGGTACATACAATATGTCATGGAATGAGTGGCTTGATCCAGCTAACGGAGCTACTTCACAAACGATGAATATAAAGATGGAATATGATGGTTCGGATACTTCGTATTACAGGCAGAAATCGCACTTTGGAAGGGATTATCAGAAAGCGGCTACAACGATTCTTTGGAGAAATGAGCAGAACTTTTGCGTTGGCTGAGTATCAAGGAAATGTTGCTAATATCAAGTATATGCGTTCGGGAAGTTACGGTAGCAATTACGGTCAGCAATATGATTCTGAGATGCCGGTGTTGACAGCAGCTGAATCTGTTATTATGTATGATTACAAATACAATCAGCAGAATTCGTTATTGAATCATTTCGACCGTAGCGGCTTATATGATGCGTGCTTCTGTGCCAGGATCAAAACGTTTTGAAATATTACTTTCAATCCGTCTGCCGATGCAACGGCTATTAAAACATCTGATGCGCGTTTCAAGAGCCATTCAGAAATCGAAAAGATGTGGAATATGCGATACGCAAATACCGTGGATTTAGAAAGAGCGGACATTCTGTTGCTCACTGACGATACGCATATATAATGATTTATCACACTTCTGATCTTTATTTCATGGCGATTGAAGCTGAATAATATGGGACGTTTGAGCCGGTATCCGTCTTGATGAATACTGGTGGATCCCTTCTACGGAGCCGGTGTAGTATTGGGCGAACAATAAAGGACTGAATTGCAACTGGGGGATTGTGGACAACACTTTATGCGGGATTCCGCCGCACGTATGCGATAACGGTGTTCGCGGTATTTTAGGACTTGGCAAGCGCGATATGGCAGACGGAAGACATCAAAGAGGAGATTGTAGCAGAACAAAAATTAGACAGGTTTGAGTGACGAGGACAAGATCAAAAAGCATAATGATATTGAATTGGTGAAAGAAGCCTTCTTGGAATTCCCTTGTGAAGGAAAAACTTATCCGCTTATGATTCGTGTGGCAAAACGTTGGAATGACTATTCATTCATAGCAGATTTTGTCGGGCAAATATGAATCCGATCAGGCTAAACAAGCAGAAGTAAAAGCCAAGATTATGAATGGTGCTTATTTCGTACCTTGGGACTTGCAGGTAAGTCTTCTTCTCATTAAATAGCATGTTTTCAATCAAAAAAAAGATAATTATGAAAGATATAACAAAATAACGTACTTTACTTTTGGGACTGATGTTATCAGTCCCTCTAGCCGCACAAAAGACATATTATATGGATCCTGAGGGAAGTGATTCTAATCCGGGAACTTCAGATAAACCTTTGCCACTTTAGTAAAAGTGCAGGAGTGGTAGTTGCGGGAGATGTAGTTTATATCAATCCAGGGAACATATGTGCCCTGCCAATCAAAAAGTGCCGATGACAACTACCAATAGCGGACTTTATCATGTGTATTTCATATGAATAAAAGTGGTGAAGCAGGTAAACCTATTTCTTATTTGGCTAATCGAATAAACAGGGGAGGCCCATTTTTGAATCTTTCGCAGGTAAAACCGAAAGATCAGCGTATTACGGTGTTTTATGTTACAGGTTCCAATCTTTATCTAAAGGGATTTGATCATCGGTACGCAAGTGACTATTACCGGTCATACGCAATCAAGTGTTCCGTATTGTAAAAGGCCAATAATAACAAATTTGAAGATTTGAGAACATGATGGTATGGCAATTGGTTTCTATTTGCTTGGAGGAAGCCAATAATCACATCTTGAACTGTGATGCTTACAACAATTATGATTCGGTTTCCGAGGTGGTATTAAGGGGGGCAATGTTGATGGTTTTGGCGGTCACATTAACTCATCTTCAGATTGGCGAAGGCAAGGCACGGGAAATGTGTTTGAAGGATGTCGCGCATGGTACAATAGTGATGATGGTTTCGATTTGATCAATTGCTTCGAGGCTGTGAAGATAATTAATTGTTGGTCTTTTCTTGAATGGTATAAACCCGGAACCAAAAGAAGTTGCTGGTGACGGTACCGGTTTAAAGCAACGGAGGCTATGGAATGGCACAACCGGGCATGACTGCCTGCCGTACCCAGTGTGATCCCACTCAACATGAGGTACAGGAATAGTTTGGCTTATTACAATAGATTGAGAGGATTTTATGCCAATCATCATTTAGGTGGAATTATATTTGAGAGCAATACGGCTGTCAATAGCGGAGCAAACTATAATATGACAAACCGTGGTCACCTCTGGCGCTTCAAA
>VOFH01003515.1_pt1 | contig 15257 bp, 31 predicted proteins | sample 5384091 | NCBI WGS metagenome assembly VOFH01 (sample SAMN12384727, study PRJNA508395) | human gut metagenome | isolation source: healthy gut G | host: Homo sapiens
ATCTGACAACGTATGTCCTCCGTTTATCCTACGCTTTATCTATATCTTACCTCAAACTAATTTAGTTTAGCTTACTTATACAATTCTTGTCAAGTTGTGCTTCCCAACCAGCGTGATTGATGCTTATTTCTACACAGCAATTTAGGGACGTACCATAAAAAGTCCGTCCTCCATACTAATTCATCGTGGAAATTACAATATGATCTGCAGCAATTCCTGCTTTGCGGTTAATAATATCTTCTACCTGTGCACGTTGCGCATCTGTAACTTCCGTCGCATTTAAAATCACATCTGCTCCATCTGCTGCAATGGAAACGACCGCCTCCTCAAACCCCTTAGAAGATAACATCAGTTCGCAGGCCGCTTCTTTTTGTGCCAGTTCTGTCATCACTGCTAATTCCTCCACCGCCGCCTGTTTTCTACATCCGTCAATGCACTGTTATTTACCACTTCCATCAACGTTGATTTTGTTGCTGCTCTTGTCTGTTCCCGATCCATTTTCAAACTTGCCGCTTTGGATACCTGCACATTTTTGCTATCTGTCAACACGGTTTCTCCTGCATGGTCATCTCCCATATCCACTACTACTTGCTTCCGTATCGGTCAAAATTTCTTTCTCCGTAAGTGATGCTGTTTTTCTTCGTCTTTTTTCATCCTGTTTTTCAGTCTTCGTTGCCATGGTTGCAATCTCTTTTCATCATTTTCATATGTATAATTGAGATAACCTGCTGCTGCAATCATAAGTGCCAGTGCCGCTACTACAATCTGATTTTTTCTTGAAATACTCGTTTCATGTTCCCTCCTGTGATCCCATCTCTACTATTGATATCTTATGTGCATCCACGGAAAATAATGCCTGTATTGCTTCATAGATTTCCACACGGACATGATCATCTGAAGCCCCCTGTGCCACCACACACAGACGCCCCTGTATTTTGGGCGATATTGTTTTCGTTTCATATGGTGTATTCGACGCTAGTACCGTAGAACGTTCTGCACTCATTTCCCTGCTGCGTCACCTCCTCCTGCTTCTGTTGTCACACTACTGCTTGCTGTTACTGTCTTGTGCCAGAACACTTTCGCCCTCATCTTCCAGTGTAATCATCACACGCACAGCACCCACACCATACATCTGCGCGATCAGTTTCTCCAACTCCTGTTCCAGTTGCCTTACATAAGTCTCATTTTCCAACTGTGGTTCCTTGTTTTGCTCTACCCCGGAAAGCCTTTTTCCTTCATGTGTATCGACCGGTATTATGATTACAAGCAAAAGCAACCAAGCAGTATACAGACAATCCATTTTGCCGGTCCATCTTTTTTAAAACGGATGCCATCGCTTTTTTTTCCTAATTTTCCATTATTCCTCCTTGTCCCTGCACAATGGCATTTACATAGTTCTCATCCAAAAAGAATACGATTCTGCTTCTTCTTTTCGTCTTTCCCACTCTTCATAATAGCCACGAAACGCCTGATTCCAACGCCGTTCATAATTTCCTTCCAATTCCCAGTACAGATGTCAGGCAAAACAAACCAGAATCATCTCCAGAAAAACGTAAATAACGGCGATATATTGTCCGAAGGGAGCAAATACAAAAGCATTGCAAATATCAGAAATAGAGATATACGCCTTCACCCATACAAGCACTAGTTGTGTCCTCCGATCAATGTCGTCGCCACTGTGATAAAAATAAGAATGGCACAGTTCGTCAGAATTGAAACAGCATGCCGCCTCCCTTTGCCGCCACCAAAATAGCATTACTGATACGTTTATCTGCAACAGGTTCCCAAACGCCGCCAACACGCGGTAAAAAATGTCATAATCCCCACTTTCGATAAGGGCACTGCCACTAAAAGCACCAGGACAACAGGCGCCTGCCGCCCCTGATTCCGCTGGGCGAATCACTTCACTCGCAGCTAAAACAAATCGGATGCTGCCGATAAGGTCGACCCACCCCAGGCACAAATGAAAGAGACTTCAGCGTCTGTCTTGCAAATACGCTTGGTTTCTCGTAATGCTCACGCTTACGGATCTCCTGCTGGATGCCTGCTTTTGCACAGTTTCTCTTGAATCTGCGTAATGCGCTATCTGATCGATGGTCTTATTGAATTTCTCTTCTTCCTGTGTCAGAACCTTTAAAGATAAAGTCTTTCTTTTCTTCTAATTCCGGATAACCGTCTTTGCTCTCGCTGATCACAGTCTTTGCAACTCTGCCATGAAAATGCCGTCGATTCCAAGCATTCTTCCATGACGTGCAGCACGGCGGATGATACGGCGGAGTACATAACCACGTCCTTCGTTAGATGGCATAATACCATCGGAGATCATGAATGTTGCGGAACGGATATGGTCTGTGATCAGACGGATCGAAACATCATCCATTGCATCCACTTCATATTTCTTACCTGACATCTCACAAACTCTGTCGCGGATTGCTTTCATTGTATCGATATCAAATACGGAATCCACATCCTGCATGACAACTGCAAGACGCTCAAGTCCCATACCTGTATCAATGTTCTTCTGGGAAAGTTCGGTGTAACCACCCTTGCCATCACCCTCAAACTGGGTAAATACGTTGTTCCATACTTCCATAAAGCGGTCACAGTCACAGCCCACTTTACAGTCCGGCTTACCGCAGCCGTATTTTTCTCCACGGTCATAGTAAATCTCAGAACACGGACCGCAAGGACCGGCTCCATGCTCCCAGAAGTTATCACACTCTCCTGTTTCCGGATCGCGGTAAAATCTTGTGATCCTCTCTGCCGGAACTCCGACTTCTTTTGTCCAGATATTGAATGCTTCATCATCCTCACCGTAAATGGACGGATACAGACGATCCTCCTCCAGTCCAAGTACCTTTGTCAGGAATTCCCAGGACCAGGCAATCGCTTCATGCTTAAAATAATCACCGAAAGAGAAGTTACCAAGCATCTCAAAGAAAGTAAGATGTCTTGCAGTCTTACCTACATTCTCGATATCACCGGTACGGATACATTTCTGGCAGGTGTTGTCACTCGTCTGCGAGGTGGGATCTCCTGTCCTGTAAAATCAATCATATTCATATGCCCTTTTGTGACATAGTATTTGTAACATTACTATTATATAGAAATCATCTATGCTTTTCAAGACACCTCATTGATAATTTCAACGACTTCCATACGCTGACTGCAAGCTTACATCAACGATTAAAATGGTAACTTAAGTTGGTTTGCATCTTCCGTTTTCTAAAAAGAACATCATCCTGTAAATACGCTTCCGGCTGGTCTGCTGCACTTGTAGCAAGCACATCACCAACGCTCATTTTCCGGATGTCCGTCATAATCCCTTTACCCAGACAAATTCCACCTGATGTGGTGCTTTTTTGCTTTAGAAGCGCCTTTCCATAAATCTACATTTTTTACCGGTTTTTTATCGGATTTTAGTACTTTTTTTCAACCAGTTATCCACCCAATGCTGGTTAAACGCATCGACAACATATTTGGAATCAGAATAAATCGTCACCTGACATGGTTTGTTTTAATTCCTGTAAAAAGCACGGATAACTCCTAAAAGTTCCATCCGGTTATTGGTCGTCTTCTTATAGCCGCATGACAATTCTTTTTCATGTAGATTACCTGCCCTGGTCACGCACCTGTAAAATTGCGCCATACCCTCCTGGTCCATCTGGGTTTCCTCTTGCAGCGCCGTCTGTAAATATGGTTACATGCATTTTCTTCTCTCCTAATCCAAATCAAAAATTATATTTTCGCGATCATCGAAACCACTTTCTGTGCAAGTCCCACCAATTCTGGTCTGCGTTTAAAACGTTCGATCAAATCATACTGTTTCCACAGATGCATTGGAAATACCGTCTACATCTATGTTTTTGAGAAAGTATTCCATCCCAAGATAATACGCATCCCAGGCGCGGGTCTAAAACAACAAAAGCAACATCTATATGGCGATTTTTATACGATGCAATTCGCGTTTATACGCATCCCCATATGTTTTCGTATAAAGTTCTGCTTCCATGCCGGAATTCCACCAATGCAAATCGCCTGCATGATAAATCGTCTGTCCTTCCACCGAAACCAGATATGCCACGCCTGCATCGGTGGAACGCAGCGTCTCAACGATGAGATCATCGATTTCATATTTTTCGATTACCGATACAAACTGTATTTCCTTTTTTGATTGCCGGTCAATCCCATTACGCATCAGGTACGCCCGCCCCAATCGAATATCCTTTGAAAAAATATAATTTATCTTTGGATACTTTTCTTCCAGTGCAATACCTCCAATGAAAAATGATCTTTATGGCTATGACTTGCAAAAACATAAATGTGTTTATTTGCATCCAGTTCCGGCATTTTCCTTCGAAATGTACTGTTTCCACTGCCTCCTTTGGAAAATAGTCAAAGACCAGAATATGATGATCCAATTCCACCACAAAGCACGAATGCCATACATAAGTAACACGTAACATAATTTTTCCTCTTTTTATTTCATGCGACCAATAATCGCATTTGCCTTCGCATAAATTTCTTTCGGGTCAAATCCAATGAAAAATTGTCCATTTTCATATAAAATCTGTCCATTTACCATCGTCATAGCAACATTCTGCTTACTTCCACTGTAGACGATATTTTTTACCAGATGATTCTCCGGCTGCATATTTGGCTGCATCAGATCTATCATAATAAGATCGGCTTTCTTACCAACAGCAAGCTGATCACAATCATCGAGTCCCATGCACTTTGCCCCGGCCGCCGTTGCCATGTAGAGTACTTCCTCTGCCGGAACACATGCCGCATCTTTTTCCTTTACTTTTGCAAGCGCTGTTGTAAGGAACATCTCACGGAACATATCCAGACAGTTGTTACTTGCCGGTCCATCTGTTCCAATCGCAAGCGCAATCCCTTCGTCCAAGTAACGCTGAATTGGTGCAATACCACTGGCAAGTTTAAGATTGGAAGCCGGATTGGTTACCGCTGTCAATCCCTTTATCACGGAAGATTTCAAAATCCTGATCCTCCATATAAATACAGTGATATCCACCACCACCATATTGATACATGCCAAGTGCATCCGTTAAGGCTGTCGGTGTTTTGCCCCAACGTTCTTTACACTCCTTCACTTCCAGTGCGGTTTCTGCATTATGTAAAAATACAGGTGATTTTACTTTTTTGTGCCAGCGCTGCCACACCCTCCATGAGTTCCATAGAAGTTGTATACTCCGCATGAAATCAAGGATAAACGATGTCAAATCGCTCATCTCATTTACCAGATGATAATCTTCTTCCAATTGTCCCCAGACTGCTGGCAAAATTATTCAATCCGGATGTCTGCACCGTACGAAATCCGCAATCAATAGATGCCTGTGCATTTTTCTCCGGGAAAAATACATATCAAAAGTTGGCCGTAATCCCACTTGTCAGATATTCATAATTCCCAAGATATTAAGCCAGTATACATCATCTTCTGTCAACTGCCCTTCTCTTGGAAAAATCGCCTCATTTAACCATCTCTGCAAAGGCAGATCATCTGCATACGAACGTAAAAATGTCATAGCTGTATGCGTATGGGCATTCTTAAACCCTGGCATCAACAAATTTCCATGCACACGATTTCACGTTCCCAGATAACAATCTCATCTTCTGTAAATACATTGGCCACATCTTTGCCATCTCCTATGTAGCAAATGCGGTCTCCTTTTACCCAAAGTTCTCCCTCTTGCATTGTAAATGTATGCCCTTCTCCCGGCAAAAGCATTTTAGCATTGTAAAAACGAATATTCATCCCCCAAAACTTCCTTTCTCTTTTTCCAGTCACTGATGCCATTCCCCAATAGCATCACGTGATCAACAATCATTCTTTCTTTGCAAGCATCGCATGGATCTTTGTGATACTTTTGTTACTAATGCGCTGAAATCTCTTTCTACCATTTTGCCCCTTCGATAACTTCTTCCTCTGTCAACGGATGGTGAGATACCTGCCGCCAGATTGGATATGCAGGAGATTCCAACAATCTTCATCCCCATATGATTTGCCGCGATTGCCTCACAGGCAGTACTCATTCCAACCGCATCAGCGCCCATCCCTCTACACATTGCAATTTCTTCTGGCGATTCATAGTTCGGTCCCGGCATCTGGATATATATCCCTTCTTTGATTGGCAAATCTAATTCACATGCCGCCTTCGAATCACCTGCTGTAAATCCTCATCATAAATATGACTCATATCCGAAATCTGCTTCCCAGTTCTGTGATATTTGCTCCACGAAGCGGTGATGGTACAAAGCGTCGCAATCTGTCCAGTAATCATCATCAGATCGCCCGCACAAAATCCACGCTTAATGCCACCTGCAGCATTGGTAAGAAACAAAACTTTTGTTCCCATCATCTTCATCAAACGGATTGGTAAGACCACATCTGTCATCTCATAGCCTTCATAATAATGCACACGCCCCTGCATAGCTACCACTGGTGTATCTTCTACATAGCCAAAGACAAACTGCCCTACATGCCCTGGTGCTGTCGATACTGGAAACCCATCGATCTCTCCATATGGAATTGTTGCCATAACCTTCATTTGACCGGCATAATTCCCCAGACCTGAGCCAAGCACAAGTGCCACTTCCGGTGTAAAGGAATACGCTCGCGAATGCTTTCAAAGCATGCACAAAGTTTTTCATACTGGATTCATACCTTTCCTCCACTTCATACGTTCTTCAAATTTAACATTAAGTCTAACATAAGCAGGCTCCTTTATCAACAAGTGAGGTACGCACGAAAAAAGACACAGATGTCTTTTTTGTCCACCCTCTTACCTGGGTATCATACTTGTTTTTTCTCCCACATACCCACTATATCTCTCGCGCCTGGGTATCGCGCTTGCTTTTTTCTCTCACATACCCTCTATATCTCTCTTGTCTGGGTATCACGCTTGCTTTTTCTCCCACATACCCACTATATCTCTCGCGCCTGGGTATCGCGCTTGCTTTTTCTCTCACATACCCTCTATATCTCTCTCTTGTCTGGGTATCACGCTTGCTTTTTCTCCCACGTTAGCACGGTTCTGAATCCAGCCACCTTTGTTCCAGAATGCTGCAGCAAATGTAGGTGCAAGTAATAATGCAACACCACAATACCAGGAATGAGTCGGAAGGTTTAAGTAAGTATACTGGAAGTTCCATACATCATAAGCTAAGATGAACATCCATGTCATATCCGGCCATAACATATCATCTTTTTTCTTAGATGTGTAGATTCCCCACCAGCCTGTCATACATAAGATATTGATAATACCTGCAAGACCGTTGAGAACGTTCCACCATCCACCATATAACCATACGCCTTCAGATGATAACCACCAGCTTGTTCCTGTCTCTGCAAGTGCATGTGCACCTCTGATGGCAGATTCGAAATCGCTGCATACTGCAATCAAAATGTTGATTGCTACGATGACAAATGGGAAAGCCTTAAACCAATGTGTTTTTCCAACACCCCATTTGTATTTGAGCATCATAAAACCAATACATCCAGCTGTAGCTGCATATAACTTCGCATAGTGGAACCAGCTTGTCATATGTACATATGTATTGTTATTAAGTGCCCATTCAGCCCCGCTGCTGCTGAAACGTAAATTGCAATAAAGTAAATCATCGATATTTTACCTTTGTCGCCAAAATCCACCTGGTTTAATGCTGTTTTCTATGTAATCCTCCGGCTGCGAAAAATCGATAGCAAATATATCCCTTACCTTTGTCGTATCTTCCAATATTCTTTTTGCATAACCTGCAATGCTCTGTTTCATCTCATTTTCTGCCGGCAGCATTTCCACCCATTTTGGAATCGTAAAGGATATTCCACTGACTGGGAATTCATACAGAACGGAAGACAAAAATCTCTTCAAAATCTTCTTTTTCATCTGCTGACAATTCATAGGAAGCACACTGCACTGATACTCCAGTTCCAACTGTTTTGCAAGTTGCTTAGTCTCCTCACTATGTGGATGTCCGGAATTAACAATCATCACATAGGGTTTCCCGATAGCACGCAATTTTTCTACGGTACGCATCTCTGCCTCAACAAAAGCTTCTCGATCCAATTCTCCAAACGTCCCATCACAAGTAACAATCACACCGATTGTCGCGTGATCTGTGATCACTTTTTCCGTCCCCATGGCAGCCGCTTTTTCAAATGGCATCTCATGCGAAGACCATGGCGTTTTTACCATACGCTCCCTGATCTCCTTCCATAGCCCCCTTGCCCCTTTGAATCAAGAAACCCACACAATCAATCAAACGAATCTTGCATTTTAAATCATGCGCCAATTCCATCTCCACCTGTTCCTTCGGTACAAACTTTGGCTCCGTCGTCATAATGGTGCGCCCCCTGTGCTGATTGCGGCAATTCGTCAATGGTGCGCCGCATAACATTTTCCTCTTTAATATTTGGAAGTACCATCTGCTCCATAAACTGTTTAATAAAGTAGATTTCCCCCGTTCGCACCGGTCCCACGACACCTATGTATATTTCTCCATTTGTTCTGCTTTGTATGTCATTATATAAAGAAAATGTTGTTTCTCCCATAAGAAAAAAGCCCCTTCCCATATTTACCTCTAATATATGGAAGAGACTTCAATTTATGAGTCAATCTTAAAATTATTCTTACCGCTCTGTTTCACTTCATAGAGTGCACGATCTGCTCGTGCAAACAGCTCGGCATAATTCTCCATTCCATCACCTTTCGTACAGCGAACCGCTATACCCACACCACAGGAAAATGGCTGCTTTCCATCCGGCGCACGCATTGTGTGTGTCAGTTCCATAACACGTTCTACACATTTAATCGCTTCTGCCGTATCTTTTCCTTGAGAAACATAATAAATTCATCGCCACCAAAACGTCCAGCAATGTCGTCCCGTATCTATTGAATGACGCAGAATCTGCCCAAAGCTTCGAAGTACCGCATCTCCTGCCTGATGTCCATACGTGTCATTTACTGTCTTAAAATTATCAAAATCGACAATAACCATCACGCAATCTGATGTCGAATGTGAGCGCATAAACTCTTTACACAAAAACTCCGTACTTGCCTTTTATTATAAGTCGATGTCAGCCGATCCACCATCCCCATACGGCGAAGTCTTTGCTTTGCTTCATGTTCGCTGGCACGATATGTATACAATATCTTTGCAACGTAGCCGGTTAGAACAACGCCAAAAGGCAACTGAATAAATCAACTGAAAAAATGTGGCAATCGACTTCGTCAGAAAAGATGCCAGTATATAAAGCTACCATCTCAACTAACATCAGTTCCATAGCCTGATAAAAGGTGTATGTAAAGGCAACCATAAACGCAACCGCCATCGGCATATAATAAACCGCCGGCTGGTTCATTTCAACAGGAACAATGCTCATAATTCCTGTAAAAGTCATCACATATAGCTGAAACATACCGCATACAATGGATACTTCCTTGTAGGATCTTGTTTTCTTTTTATAGCGTATGAGCACGATAGGCAAAATCATAGCATGAAGTATTACTGCACCTGCATACACACGCGTGACCTGCCATTCAGAGAACACATTCAAAGAAGCACAAAAATAACCAAAAACCACTATAAGGTATATGATATTCAACGTACATAATGTCTTTTGATTGTTCTTTGTGACACTTGCCTTGTTATCCTCAATATAGGAAATACTGTCCTGTTGCACACGGTCTTTGATCTTATATAGTAATTCCATCAATTCCCCCTTGTTGATGTCATTTCTCTTTTGCTCTGATTATAACATCCGTGCATATATTTTATCATGTATTCTATAACAAATGTGGCATCTGCAGTGCCCCCGGAATACAACGATACGTAATATCTGCCTGATCTCCGCAATCCCTCACCATCGGCATGTACCACCATTGGTTTGTCAAATACGATATGCAATTCTTTTGCATTTACAATCTGGAATCCTCGAATGTTCTCATGTTTGCCGGCAAGCAAAAATGGGAAACAGAACAAACAAAGAATACGTGGTATACCATACACAAGACACACAGATAGCTTGCCATCATGTGCATCTGCTGATGGTGCCATCGGTACTGCCCCACCTTCACAAGGGAAATTCATTGCTGCAGCAAAAATAACGTTTTTCATAGAAAGCTGTTTGCCATTATGAAGTGTTGCCGTTCCAGATACAAACGGTGCCTGAATAATTCTGCAACGGTCAAAAATCCATAGGTTAATTTTCCCAGATGAAGTTTATTTAAAAATACTTTCAAACGTGATGTCAATGCTTTACGACAGACTGCTGCATCAATACCCGCACCTGCGCTGATGGCAAATCGTCTCGTCTTTCCTCCGCACTCGACTTCCCCCACATCAATCGCATCTGTTGTTTCCGGACGCCAGAATCTGACGTAAAATCTGTTCCGGTTCTGTTGTAATATGCAGTCCTCTGGCAAAATCATTGGCAGATCCCAGTGGAAGATATCCAAAAGTAACACGCGAAAATCACAGATACCATTTAACACTTCATTTACCGTTCCATCGCCCCCTCCAACGACAAGAAAACGGTACGTTCCGTCCTGTGTCAATTCACGTGCAATTTCTGTTGCATGACCAACGTACTCCGTGATATGTACGTTGTAAGAAACCCCCTTCCTCTTTCAGAATTTTCTCTAACGATTCCCAAATCGCCTGCGACTTTCCGGTACGGGAATGCAGATTGATAATAAATTCGTATGTTGTATTCATTTTACCCCCTCTTCATGCATTCTCATTTGAATTATGCACTTAAACATGATAACATACTTATGCACTTACGCATTTCATGCGTTATATAGTTATATATTTTACTACAAATCAGTCAGGAATAAAACCATGTTTAACAAATCTATTTTCTTTCAAAAATCTGAACATAATATCAAACGTTTTACATCCACTACGCGCTGGTTGATGATGTCTGTTTTCATCGGACTTGTCGTCGGCCTGATCAGTGGGTCTTTTGGATATTTATTGCAGTGTGTGACAGATTTCCGTCTTGCACATTCCTACTTATTATATGGTCTTCCTTTTGGAGCCGTAGTCATTGTTGCAATGTACCATCTGGTTCTGCACGAAAAAGATCCCGGTACCAACCTCGTCATCTCTGCCATTCACTCTGGAGACCGTATTCCACTGCGTATGGCTCCGTTAATCTATATCAGCACCATTTTAACACATCTTGTCGGTGGTTCCGCCGGACGTGAAGGGGCTGCTTTGCAATTGGGAGGCAGCATTGGAAATGCTTTTGGTAAGTATCTCGGCTTCCACGAAAAGATGACCGCAACATCATGATTATGTGGGAGCGCTGCTTTCTCCGCACTCTTTGGTACGCCGATTGCAGCTGCTGTATTTTCTATGGAAGTCGTCAGTGTCGGTATCATGCACTATGCTGCACTACTACCTTGCGCTGTATCATCTCTGATTGCCCGCGCGATTGCTTCCCATTTATTTGGCATTGCGTCACCTTATTATGACATTTTAGAATTGCCTGCTTTTTGATATAAAAAGTGCTCTTTTGATTTCCTTATTTTCAGCACTTTGTGGACTTGTCAGCATTTTCTTCTGCGTGACATTGCACCAGACATCTGCACTGTATCAACGTTTTTTTTAAAAACCCATATTTACGTGCTTTCGTTGGTGGTTCTCTCGTCCTTCTTCTTTCCATCGGCGTTGGTGGAATTGATATGTAGACCTATAACGGCACCGGAACTTCTATGATTTCCATCTGTATGGATGGAAATATATCTTCCCTTGCCTTTTTATTAAAGATTCTTTTTACCGCTTTAACCCTTGGATGCGGTTATAAAGGTGGCGAAATTGTACCGACATTTTTTCATCGGAGCTGCTTTTGGTTCTATGTTTGGAAACCTCATCGGATTTTCACCATCTCTGTGCGCAGCCATTGGCATGGGCGCTATGTTCTGTGGTGTAACCAACAGCCCGATCACATCGCTTCTTATTTGTTTCGAGCTGTTTGGATTTGAAGGCACACCATTCTTTTTACTGGCGATTGATTTAGCTACACCGTTTCCGGCTACTATAGTCTCTACAGTAGTCAGAAGATTGTATACTCCAAATACAAATCAAATTTCATCGACAAAACGCCAAGTGATGCCAGGGACGTTCCTTTTGCCACAAGGAACGTCCCCGACACAACTACACAACTACTCCTCTGTCATAAAATAGAGGCGGGATGCGTAATCTGGAAAATGACGTACTTCATCACTGTAGCCAGTTCCCACAAACGATTGCTTTAATTTGACACCATCGTACATAATAGATGCTCCGCTGCAGATATAGTCTTCGGTCTCTCCATCCATCTTTACAAATCTTGCCAACACATTATGTACAAGTGAATCCGGTTTTACATGAATCGGTGTTGCTGTATTGACGAGATCACCAAATTCTTTGATATTATATTTTCTTGGCAAAACCAACAAAATGATACATAGCAAGCGGATCCAATCCCTTTGCTGTATATTTCTTAAACATCGCATTTGGCTGCACTTCTCTTTGCATAAGCATACCAATTGCCGTCTTTTTATCCTGCGAAACCACATTCCATTGGAAACAATTTCCATTTTCTACACGATAAAATCTCCATATTGCCATATGCTACGGTATTCTTTATACAGGGCAATCTGCGCCTTAATTTGCTCTAGTTCCTCTTTTGACATATCACACAAATTGCATTCATATCCCAGCACACCAAAAAGATGCCACAGCAAATCTGGATTCTAATGGTGTCACACGAAGCGTCTGGTGATTTGGACATGCCGATACATGTGCAGAAACACAAGACATTGGATAGCCATAGCTATATCCGTTTTGGATGGTCAGCCGACATACAGCATCCGTATTATCGCTTGCCCAAATCTGTGGAAAATAGCAGCATCCCTAGGTCAAAACGATTTCCACCTGATGCACAACCTCAAATAATACTCCGGAAATGCCTCTGTCAGCTCTTTTTGCCAGGCGATACACACCTTGGATATAACGATGCGCTACTTCCTGCTGTCGGTCACTTGGCAAATATTGTGAATAATAATCTGAAATAATACGATTCATATCCCACTTCACATAGGCAATATTTGCACTTCCAATCACATTTTTCATCTGCGCCATCATATAATCCACAACCTCAGGATTTGCGAAATCAAGTACTTTTGGTTACGGCCTTCCGCATGATCTTTTCCAGGAATTTCCATACTCCCACCCGGATGCGCCCGGTATAAATCACTATCGACATTCACCATCTCCGGTTCCACCCAAATACCGAAAGAAAGTCCAAGATCATTTACTTTTCTTGCAAAGTCCTGCCACACCATTTGGCAGCTTCTTCGTATTCGACCCAGTCCCCAACGCTTTTGTATCATTATCCCGCGTTCCAAACCAGCCATCATCCATAACGAACAGCTCCACACCGACGTCTTTTCCCATCTTAGCAAGACGAAGTAAGCTGCTCTCTGAAATGTCAAAATAAGACGCTTCCCAACTATTCAAAAGTACCGGTCGCTCTTTTATGCTGCCAGGTTCCTCTTACCACATGCTCTCTTACAAACGGATGCATATGACTGCTTACACCAGAAAAACCTTCATGCGAAAAATGTCATCACTGCTTCTGGAGCTTCAAATGATTCCCCTGGTGCAATTTTAAACGCAAAATTGGTAGATTGATGCCACTGACAATACGTGTTTTATCAAAACTGTTGACTTCCACAGCCTCGTAATGATTTCCACTGTATACCAGATTGAATCCATAACAATTGCCCATCATCTCCGATGTTCCTGGTTCACTCACCATAAAAAATGGATTACATCGGCTGGAAGAACTTCCGGTATAAGAGGAATTTACAAATTTCCCAATATTTACCGTCGTATCATAACGGTTCATTTCCTTTGTCCATCCACCATGGAATGATGTCACCACATACCCCGCCTGGTTCAAATCCAACTGCATACTCATCAACCGCGTAAGCTGCACCGGCTGTTCTGATTTATTGATAAATTTACTGCTTCGGACAATCACATCTTCCTCTGGAAAAATGCTATATACCAGTTCTAAAAGAAATCCTCGTTTTTATCACGCAAATGTACCACCAGCTGTTCTGGCATCTTCTACATCCGCATAGGTACTTGGCAGTGTTTCCAAAGCCGCCTTGCCTTTCTTTTCTACGGCATCTATAAACACAAAATCTGTTGTACTGCTTCCGTCTGCACAAATCACCTCAATCAGTGGTTCCCGGATATCTCCCTTGCCATAGCCAGACATTTCTAAGCACATATCCTCTAAAGTAAAATTAAGATGCTTCTGGTCATAGGCAATCGTATTGCCCGGAGCAAAAGTATGTTTTTCCACCAGACTATCGCCATTTCCTAACGCAATTTTCCTTCCATAATACAAATGTTCTAATTGTCCTGTCTCCATCACACGAAAAGCGTATGTCGTTTCTTTTTTGTGTGCAATGCATATAAATGATCATGAATTTCTATCATATTTTCCTCCTCGTTAGTCGCAGAGGTGCCAAAAGGACGCCCCTCCTGTCCCCTAGCACCTGTTGCACTATTTTCTACTATGTAATTCTTCTGTGATTTCTTCCATCTTAGCATCTGTCAAAATATATTTTTTGCAAATACGATCGCACCGATAATCAAAACAACAATTGGAATCAATGTCATAGAAAAACGAAGTCCCATTCTTGATCCCTCTGCAATTGGTTCAACGATAACAGCCTCCCTTATCACTGCTGATATGGAAAATATACAATACCATAGAAGATACAAATCCCTGCGATACCGGGAAGCAAGCTTTACAACAAACGTCTGCATGGAAAAAATGACGGATTCGTCTCTTCGATGATTCTTTAACTCACCGTAATCAACGGTGTTGGCAAGAAAGATGGTAATGATAACATTTAACACACCTACCGCTGACATAATGAGTGCTGCCGGGATCAAAAGCAAAGCTACATTTGTTGCTCCCGCTAAAGATACCACAATAATAATGATATAACCTGCAATCGCCATTCCAAAACAGGTATAGAAAATCTTAACCGTATCCATAAACTTACGAAGGATTGGGAAAACAGCATCATGGAAAGAATCTGGAAGCCGCCGCCCACCATATTAAATAAGTAAAATCTCCCTGGTAAGAATTCGGACCCTAAAAATCATATTTCAAGAAGAAATAAACAAGCTGCTGTGTAATACTCAGTGCCGTAATCACT
>VOFH01003077.1_pt1 | contig 15209 bp, 20 predicted proteins | sample 5384091 | NCBI WGS metagenome assembly VOFH01 (sample SAMN12384727, study PRJNA508395) | human gut metagenome | isolation source: healthy gut G | host: Homo sapiens
TTTAATTAAACTGTTAAGAGGAAAACACGAAAATTCAGAGTACGTTACAAGATTTTCAGGAAATAAGATTATAATAGATACTGATGAGTTATGTACTTTTTAATGTTGATGGAGAAAAAATGACGTCAAATCATTTTGAAATCATTAATATTTCAGGTGGCATAAAAGTATATAACGACAGGAATTTTATTGATGAAATTTTGCAGAAGGAAGAGAAAAATAGTTTATCAGATAAATGAGTACAAATAATTTAGTTTATAAATGATTCGGTTTATAAATGAGTACCAACAGATTGGTATATAAATTAGTACAAGAGGGAGTTTTATTACTAAACACAGTTTTGACTGTTAGAGCACATCAGGCAAATTATGTTAAATGATAATGTAAAAGCGAGAGTTATGGATTATAATGGAGAATATCATAAAAAGTAACGGATGCCAAACCGCTGAATTCACAGGAATATTTCTTTGCGGAAGCATAAGGTAGATAATGAACAAACAGTGTGGGACATGATAAAAATAAAACCGATTTTACTAATTTAAAAAGCAGTTTTGTGCTAGCGTAAATTTTTAGTCGGAAAATAAAACAAAAAATAAGAGGAACCCTTACTTTGTGATAAAGTATTAATTACTACAAAAACTTTAAAAGAAAGGTATCCTCTTATGAAAGAAATTATACAGTATTTTAACGAAGTTTGCATCAATGAATTATTAAAAGTTTCCGAAAATTTATACAGAGATCCAAGCAAGTTTGCTGAATACATTGAAGAACTAAAAGAAACATTAAATAAACTCGGAGTAGAGATTATCAAAGAAACTCTCGAAGAGATGGATATGGCAATAAAAAACAGTGTAAAAAAGAAAGATGAACTGGCATGTTGAGAAGAAAGATTGCGAGAAAGATTTAATTACAACTCTTGGTACTGTATCTTTTATGAAAACACTTTATGTATCAAAAGAAAAGAATGAAGATGGGAAGTTTGAGATGTGCTATCTTCTAGATAAGGTAATGGGATTTGAAGAAAATCAACGGCTTACAGAAGATGCAATGGTAAAAGTATACGAAGAAGCTGTACAGACTTCTTATAGACGTGGAGGTGAGTCTGTAAACGAATCGGACAGTATAAGCAAAAACCGCGGTAAAAGATATGCTTCACAAAACAAAATTTCCTGAAATAATACCGGAAGAGCCGGAGAAAAAGAAAGTGGATTATCTTTATATTGATGCAGATGAGGACCACTACGCTCTGCAATTCCAAGAGAAAAAAGGCGACCTGGAAGTAAGTGAAAATGGAAGAAAAAGAATGGAGCAATAACAAAACTCGTATATGTGTATGAGGGAGTTGCGCCTGAAGCACCGGGAAGCAAACGAAATAAGTTGATAAACACAAAATATTTTTGCAGTGGATGTGATGAATCAAACAAAGAATTCTGGGCAAGGATAAGACGCTATGTTTATACAGCATATGATATGGAAGGCATAAAGAAAATTTATATTAATTCAGATGGTGGAGCATGGATTAAAGAGGGAATGAACCAGCTCGGAAGCATAGAGTATGTATTGGATGAATTTCATCTAAGCAAATATGTGTTAAAAATGACATCACATATGTTGGACAGCAAAGAAGATGCAAGAGTCGGAGTATGCAAAATCATAAGAGATGGAACAAAGAAAGAATTCGATGAAATAGTAGAAAGATTAGAAGGATGCGCAAAAACAGAGAGTCAGCTCAAAAGAATTCAGGAAGCTGCAAAGTATATCAAAAATAACTGGACAGCGGCCAAAAGACGACTTTGGAGAAGAAATGGCGTGTGTGCATGCAGTGCCGAAGGGCATGTAAGTCATGTATTGTCATCGCGAATGAGTACACTTGCTCTGGGTTTGAGCAGACTGGGTGCATCAAAATGGCAAGACTCAGAGAGTGGCATTATAACAAGAACAGTATGCTGGAACTTGTAAGAAGTCAGAAAGCAGAACTGCCTATGGTTGCCGGAGCAGAATTGATTATGAGTGCAAGCGACATAATAAGCAGTGAAATTAACAGGAGAACAAAAGCAGAAAACAATCTCAGGAAAATATGAAGAGATAATGAATACAACATTAGGATTAAAAACAAAAAAACAATTAAGTATATACGTAAATCGATGGATATAAATCTTCTTGTTCCTGCTTGATTAAAGTATATCTGACTTGTTGACGCAGTCAAGGATGCTTTTGCACCGGAGGCTGTGTCCTTGACTGCGTCAGCAAGTCAGATAAAATACAGCCAAGCAGAACAAAAGATATTTTTGACAATAAATGTCAGTTGGATTATCATAGATAGTGTTCTAGTACTTCGATACAAACATGGGGAATTCTCTATCATGTATTTTCCGACAACAAATTTACGCGACCGACGAATTAATATATTCTTGAAACAGTTAGAATATTACAGTAAAATATGATTACAGTGTTCCAAAATCCTAACCACTTGCGCTTGCACAAAGGTGGGAAAAATACTTTGTAATCATAATTTGGGAAATACAGACAAAAAATCAAATTAAAAAAACTTAGATATAAATAGAACAGAGGATATATATAAATATGAAAAAAAATCACTTTAGGAATTTTAGCACACGTTGATAGTGGTAAAACTACTTTATCGGAAGCTTTTTTTATATGCAACAGGAAAAATAAGAAAGTTAGGCCGTGTGGACCATAAAGATGCTTTTTTAGACAACTTTGATTTAGAAAACAAAGAGGAATAACTATTTTTTCTAAACAGGCTGAACTTGAATATGCAGACACAAAATCACATTATTAGATACACCGGGACATGTGGACTTTTCTGCTGAAATGGAAAGAACTTTACAGGTTTTGGATTACGCGGTTTTGGTTGTAAGCGGAAGTGAAGGTGTTCAGGGGCATACTGAAACGTTATGGAAATTATTAAATAAGTATAATATTCCAACATTTATTTTTGTAAATAAGATGGATATACCGGGAACTAACAAGGAGTTTGCCTTAACCAATATAAAGGAACAAATTTGGGGATGGTGTGATTGATCTTTCAGTGGAAGAAAAAAGATATGGAAGCCATTGCAGTTTGTGACGAGGATGTACTTGAAATGTATATGGAATCAGGCGAAATTTCAGATGAAACTATTGCTGACTTAGTTTATGAAAGAAAGCTTTTTTTCCCATGTTATTTTGGTTCAGCATTAAAGAATGAAGGTATTGATAAGTTACTTGATGGAATTAACAGATATTCTTTTTGAACCTGTTTATCATGAAGAATTCGGGGCAAAGGTTTTTAAGATAGTTAAAGAAAACGGCATAAAGATTAACTTATATGAAAATAACAGGTGGCTTCATAAAAGTTAAGGATATACTTAGTGGAATTACAGATGGAAATCAGTGGTCTGAAAAGATTAATGACATAAGAGTTTATTCAGGAGAAAAGTTTAAGAGTATTAGTGAGGCAGATGCCGGATGTATCTGTGCAATTTCAGGTCTTAATAATACATATCCGGGACAGGGACTTGGCTTTGAAAATGCAGTCTGAGAGTCCCAATCTTCAGCCTGTACTTTCATACGGATTATTATACCTGAAAATGTAAATATTAATCAGGCTTATAAAATGTTAAAAGAGTTAGAAGAAGAGGATCCTACTTTAAGTTTAAAATGGAATGAAGAAACTAAAGAAATAATAGCCAACGTTATGGGGCCTATTCAGATTCAGGTGCTAAAACATATTATAAAAAGAACGTTTCAATATGGATGTTGAGTTTGGAACAGGCTCTATTTTGTACAAAGAAACTATAAAAACATAGTGGAAGGTGTAGGACATTTTGAGCCGCTTAAACATTATGCGGAAGTTCATTTATTAATGGAACCGGGACAGCTTGGAAGTGGAATTACATTTGAATCTAATTTAAATGAAAGTCTTTTAAGTCGTAACTGGCAGAGACTTATTATGACACATTTGGCAGAGAAGGAACATAAAGGTGTTTTAACAGGTTCGCCTATAACAGACATTCATTTTACTCTTGTAGCAGGAAAGGCTCATCTTAAGCATACGGAAGGTGGAGATTTTAGAGAGGCTACATATAGAGCTATAAGGCAGGGATTAAAGAAGGCAGAGTCAGTATTGCTTGAACCGTATTATAATTTTACTTTGAAAATTCCTTCAGAAAATATAGGCAGGGCAATGACAGACATTGATCAAATGAGTGGCAATATTAATCAGCCTGAAACAGAAGGAAAAATGAGTGTAATAACAGGCTTTGCACCTGCTGCAACAATTGGGGATTACATTAATACTGTTAATGAATATACTCATGGAACCGGGACATTGTCTCTTGATTACAAAGGATATGGTCCGTGCCACAACAGTGAGGAAATAATAGCTGAAAAAGCCTATGACAGTGAGGCAGATATTGCAAATCCTACAGGTTCAGTTTTTTGTTCGCATGGTGCAGAATTTGTTGTTCCGTGGGATCAGGTTGAACAATATATGCATGTGAAAACAGATTCTAAAAATGGTGAAATGTATGATATTGAAAATGTACCTGTAATAAGAAGCGCAAGTAATACATACAGAGATTCCTATGCAACAGATAAGGAATTAGAAGAAATCTTTGAAAAACATTCGGACCAATAAAAAGAAAGAAGTATACTGAGAAAAAGTAAGACAGTATAGTGAAAATAAACAAAAGCCACACAAAAAAAGTCTTACCTCAGTGTCTTTTAGTAGATGGTTATAATATTGTTTTTGCATGGGATGAATTAAAGGAAATTGCAAAAACAAACATTGATGGAGCAAGAGACAGACTTTTAGATATAATGTGCAATTATCAGGGGTATAAAGGTAATACAGTTATTGTTGTTTTTGATGCTTATAATGTAAAAAAACATGCAGAAACTGTTTCGAAATATCATAATATCTATGTAGTATATACTAAAGAGGCTGAAACAGCAGATATGTATATAGCAAAAACAACTCACAAACTTGCCAATAAGTTTCAGGTTACAGTTGCAACGTCAGATGCTTTAGAACAGCTCATAATAATGGGACATGGGGCACTTAGAATGTCGGCGTCTAACTTTAAGGAAGAAGTGGACAATGTAAATAAAGCAATTTCAGAACAAATAAATAAAACCAGTCGATTGAAAAATTATGTTTTAAAATAATTAAAAATAAGAGGCTTTATCACTAATTATGATAACAAAAGGATTGTTATGTCAGTAGTGATAAAGCCTCTTATTTTTAAAGATTGTATTTACGTAACATATAACTGATGTGTAACACATATGCAAGCATTTGTGGACCAGCCATTAGCTGGCCATACCATGGCTTTCCATAGTCTTTTGGACTGTTTATAAATTTAATTAGTTTGTTGTAATCAATATATTTCTGTAATTTATTATTAGATTTATATTCTTCAATAACTATAGTTCCGAGAAGTTTTTCGTAAGTCGGATCATAGGTTTTAGGATATGGGCTTTTTTTTCGGTAAAGAATTTCAGGTGGAAGATATTTTTCCCACATTCAACAAGAAGACTTTTTACCTGATTATTATAACATTTGTATTCCCATGGAACATTAAAAACATATTCCGTATGCGGTAATCTGCGAAAGGAACTCTTGCTTCAAGTCCTGAATACATACTGCATCTGTCCATCCTATTTAAAAAGAGTCATCATAAACCAACGGATGTTTAACCAGGAAATCTTTCTACGGGTTGTATTCAGTTATGGTTTCGCCTGTCTGTATGAGGGCATTGGTTAATTGAAGTCTCATAAGCGTCATCTACATATTCTTTTAATGGCAGTGAATTAATGAAATCATCTTTAAACAAAACAATTCTAGGGCTTAAATCGTAAGACCATGGAAAAGTGTTTTGCATATACATTTCTTTCCTGTGAAACCACGGATAGCCACCGAATATTTCATCGGCACATTCTCCGGTTAAAGTTACACGGCATTCTTTAGAAACAAGATTACAGAAATAAAGCATGGATGATTCAACATCAGCCATATTTGGAATATCTCTTGCATCAACTGCTTTAAAAGACAATCAATTTGATTAGAATTATTGCATTCTAAATATTTATGTTTACTATTTATGTGGTTAACCATAATATCAACGAAAGGTTTATCCTTGAAATTTGAAAAGCATTAGACTTAAAATTAATATCATTGTCTACAAAGTCAAAAGAGTAAGTATTTAAATTCTTATCAGGCAGGTTATCCTGCACAATGGCAGAAACAAGACTTGAATCTAATCCACCTGATAAAAAGTACAAATAGGAATATCTGAAACCATTTGCTTTTGTATGCTGTCAGTTATGAGGTAGCTGCATTTATCTACAGTAGTATTATAGTCGTCAATATGTGGCTTTGCTTTAAGTTTCCAATAACATAAGTCTTTAACTTTAACATTATGATGGTAGTCAGTTGTTACAGTTAGATAATGTCCCGGCAGAACTTCCTTAATATCTTTAAAAACCCGTTCCCAAGAGTATGAGCAGGACCTAACCCGATTATTTCACACCAACTATTGGAATTTATCATAGGTTTAATACCATAAGCGAAAATTCCTTTAGGCTCAGATGAAAACAAATTCCCTATTATTATGGTAGTAGAACAATGGTTTTACTCCAATGTGATCTCTAACAACAATCGCTGTGTCATTGTCATAGATTACAAAGGAGAAAATACCATTTAATTCCTTGAAAATATCTGTTCCAAAAACTAAATAGCAGTATAGGATTATTTCTGTGTCACCGGTTGTTTCAAAACTAATATTAAAAGAAGATAACATTTTACATAAATAATCAGTATTGTATATTTCGCCATTATAAACAATTGTAGCTTTGTGATTTTTGTAAGCCCGTGTCATTGGCTGATGTCCGCCTTTTAATGTCACGGATTGAAAGCCTTGAATGGGCAAAACCTACAAAACCACCAATAATATTATTTGGAAACTCTGTTTTATCAGAGAACCCATTGTTGTTAAGAAAACCTGAAAGATAAATATCGTCATCATCAGGCCCCCTGTGTTTTATGGCATTTTTCATTTTTTCTAGTTTGTTTTGAGAAAATAGTAAGTCTGTTCATTTGAAATGTTATATTTAGTCTGAAAAAAAACCTGCAATTCCGCACATAAAAAACTCCATTCTACAATTTAATTAGGTAAATAATATTTGTAAGAATACTTATAAAAATTACAAAATTGTTACGTGTGGACTTTTAATTACCGGTTGAATCTGTCTGCCCCCAAGGGCCTTTTCAATTGTATCTTCAATTAAGTCCACATGAGCAATCATTGAATTAGGTTTGGATAAATAATTATCCTGACCGAAAGGAACAAAAAATATATTTTTGGTATTAAGTAGAATACCGATATTTTTCAAATTCATACCTAATGCATCATTGGTACTTAAAAAAATAACTAAAGGTCGGTTGTTTCTTAAATGAGCCTTGGCAGCCATAAGCACAGGAGTGTCAGAAATGCCATTGGCAAGTTTAGACAGGGTATTTCCTGTACACGGTGCAATAATAAGAAGGTCTAGCATAGATTTTGGACCTATAGGTTCTGCATCGGAAATTGTGGTTATAGGCGGTTTTCCACTTATTTCTTCAGCAAGTTTCAGAAAATCTTTACATTTACCAAAACGGCTGTCAGTAGAAGAGGCGTTGTCTGAAAAAATAGTAAACAGATTAGCCTGTGTATCGGCAAGCCGTCTTAATTCTTCAAAAACTTTTTGTAGGTACAGTATGAACCTGTAATGCCTACGCCAATGTTTTTATCCTTAAAGTTGTGTGCCATTTTCCCCAGTCCTTTCTAAATAAGAAATAATACTTTTTGCAATTAATTCCCCGGCACTTTTAGGAGCAGTTTTCCCGGGAAGTCCGGGGCATGTAACAAGGATAATCTATATTTTTAACAAGTTCATTGTTTATTCCATAAGGTTTTGACGCAACTTCAAAAAGAACACAGTCTTTTTTACTAAGCTTAAAAGATTCTCAGTCAAAACTTCACAAGGAACAGTGTTAATTATTATGTCAAAGTCACTAATACATTCAATCAGATTATCAAAAGTGGAAGTATTTAATCCGTAAGAAGAGGCCTGGCATAAATGAATTGGAGTGTGGTCATAAATAGTTACACACACGTTTAACGCCTTTAATTTAAGTGCAGTGTTTATGCCACACCTGCCAAAACCTATAATCAAAGCTTTAGCTGTATCAAGTGCAAAAAGGGGTATTATTTATTATATTGCTAATTAATCCTTCAGCCGTTAGCATTGCGTTGGACCAGACAACTTTTTCATCTTTAAGAAAATCAAAATAGTTGATATTTTTCTTTTTTAAGAGAAGTTGTTACATCGTTTGAAATATTTCCGGCAAAAAACTGTTTGCCCCGGCTTTAATAAAGCAATAAAAGTGCTTATTGGAAAACTGGAATATAAATCACAGTTTAAATACAAACTATCTTTGGAAAAGGAGTGCCACATAAAATGTAAGCATCTTCATTAAAATCAAAATTGTTTTTTATATAGGAACAAAATCCATTATTATTTAAGTAGGAATTTGCATATATTTGTCTTTTGTCACCGGATAATACAGCTATATTTTTCATAATCGCCTCCTCTTACAATAAAATATGCATTGCAGAAGAAATTGTGACTTACTTCTTTTTATTTTTTAAGAGAAATGATATACTTGTAGATGTTATTATTTTTGCGAAAGATAAGGCAGAAAATCAGAAGAAATTTTGCAAAAAAAAATGGAGGAAAATATGGAAAAAATAAAATCAAAAAAATAGCGTTAATTTTTAATATTTTACAGGTAATTGCACTTGCAGTATTTGAGGTAGTGCTTTTCAGACTTGTATCATACAAAAATAAACTAATATTAGATTATGTACCTGCTAAATATTTTATAATCTTAGAAGTTGTTCTTGTGGCAATAACTATTATTCCTTTTCTAATAAGAAAGGGAAAGAAAACATCAATTATTTCTATGGTTATATCTATATTAATGGCAATAGTGTTATTTGCAACTTCAATTTGGGGAGTGGTTTATGATAAGGATATTAAAATGTTTTAAACAAGGCAGATCAGACCATAGATGATGTGGTAGAAAACTCTAAACTTTCAACTGAGGAATATGGTGTATATATTCTAAAGAGTGATAAGGCAGAAGAACTAAAGGATATTGAAAATTATAATTTAGGATATAACCTATCTTATGCAAAAGACGAAACAGATTCAGTATTAAAAAACGTTCTCGCAAAAGCTAACAATAAGCTTATTGCCAATGAATATGACGATTTACTTAAAATGGCAGATGAACTTTTGAATACTGAAAAAACTGCATTTATTTTTAATCAGGCAATGTTAGATCTTATTGAAAATGCAGGCGATGATACAAATGATGGTAAGAATAATGGAATTTATAAAAACTTTACCAACAAGATTAAATGTATTTATGTAGTAAATGTAAAAACTGCCGTAAAGGAATATGGTGGAGATAAGAATGTTACAAAAGAATGCTTTAATGTGTATATTAGCGGTATAGACACAGAAGGGATGTAACAGCAAAGAGTAGAAGTGATGTTAATATTATAATGTCAATTAATCCTGTTACACATCAGGTATTGTTACTTTCGACACCTAGAGATTATTATGTGCCATTATCCATTTCTAATGGAGTAAAGGACAAACTTACTCATGCAGGAAATTATGGAATAAATGTCTCAATGGATACTCTTGAAATGTTTTTTGATATTAAGCTGGATTATTTTATTCGATTAAACTTTACAAGCTTTGTAGATATTATTGATGCTCTTGGAGGCATTGATGTTGTGTCAGATTATTCTTTCTCAACACATGGATATAGCTATAGTGAAGGATTAAACAGTAATTTAAGTGGTATTCAGGCATTGTGGTTTGCAAGAGAAAGACATGCGTTTGCAGAGGGCGATAAACAAAGAGGACGTGATCAGATGAAAGTTATTGAGGCAGTTATTAAGAAAGCCCAGTCATCAGCGTTACTTAACAATTATGATGAGATTTTTGCAAATATAAGCAAGAGTTTCCAAACTAATATGCCTAAAAAAGACATTAAGGCTCTTGTAAAATATCAGCTTAATGAAACACCTAATTGGAAAGTTGTTTCTACAAGTGTTACAGGAACAGGAAGATCAGATGTAACATATTCAGTTCCAAATTCAAGAGCATATGTAATGGATCCTGATGCAAATTCTGTAAATGAAGCAAAGAAGTTATTACAGAAGATTCAGAATAACAAAAAATAAAAGTTAAAACAACAACTGAATAATAAAAGTTGTTTTTGGAATCAAATATTAGCCCCCTTTTTATAATATTTGATTTATAAAGGTACTATAGATTTAATCTTAAGATTTATGTTTTGCTAGAAACATAGCGCAGGAGGAAAAATATGAATAAGGATTACATTGAAAACTTTGACGATTTTAGTGATAAAGAAGAAATCAAATTGATTTCAACTAAAGCTAATACACTTAAAGTTTTGGAAGAAAGAATTACTAAGGCTAAAGTTGAGCCTATGCTAATTATTATTGCCCGGGATTATCGTATGAATAAAAGCGAGATGGCAAACGAAATCAGTAAGACTTTCAAAGGCGAAAAGATAGTTATCAGAAGTTCATCAACCAATGAAGACTGTCTGAAAAAATCTAATGCAGGCCATTATACAAGTGTATTGGATGTGGATTCATCTGATACTTCAAATATAATAAGCGCTATTGATATTGTGTTGGAATCTTATTTTTCTGATATGGATGATATATCAGAACAGCAGGTTTTAATACAGCACCAGGCAGTTGACGTGGCATATTGTGGTGTTTTGTTTACCTATGATATTCAGGGACAAAGACCATATTATCTTATTAATTATGATGACACCGGTTCCACAGATTTAGTAACAAGTGGTAGGGGTGGAAAGACATTATGGATTGCCAGAAATATTGAACTTTCACAGCTTGAAGAGCAGTGGAGAAATCTTATTGTTGCAATAGATGAAATTGAGAATATTTTTAAGATTCCCCTTGATATTGAGTTTGCGGTAAATAAGAATAATGAAGTTATCATTTTTCAGGCAAGACCTTTGGTTGCCAATTTCTCGAATATTAAGAATGTTCAGGGAACTATTAAGAATTTTTATGGAAAAATAGAAGATTTAAAATGTGAATATAAAGATATAAAAAGCGTAATTGATGGTAAAAATATGATGTTTTCCGATATGGCTTTTTGGAATCCTTCTGAGATTATAGGTACAAGTCCCCGTACTTTGGACTATTCATTGTACAGATATATTATTACTTCAGAAGCTTGGAACCAGGGACTTGTTCCGATGGGATACAGACAGCTTAATGATGAGTTAATGTATCAGATAGGAATTAAGCCATACATTAGTCTTGATTATTCTTTTTTATTCATTAACACCTTCAAAGATAGACGAAAACTTGCCACAAAACTTGTGGAATTCTATAAGAAGAAGCTGAAAAAAGGATACAACGGCACATGATAAAATTGAGTTTGAAATTGTTTATTCAAACTTTGATTTTAACACTGAAAAACAGAACAAAAGAATTGCTGGATAACGGTTTTTCAAAAGAAGAAAGACAGCAGATTTTAGAGTCATTAAAAAGAACTTACGGTAACAAACATTAAGAATCATAAACAGATTTCAGAAAGTGATAATGAAGACATTAAACACTTAGAAAAAACCCGTAAACACATTGTTGAAAACGATATGGAATCAGAGGATGTTAACAAGATAGTTGAAGATATTCTTGAACTTTTGGAAGATATTAGAATTTATGGAACACCTCAGTTTACAAGACAGGCAAGAATGGCATTTATTGCAAGAGCTTTTTGCAGTTCATTAGTTGATTCAGGATGGTTTACAAAGAATGAAATAGATCAGTTTATGAAATCTATTGCAACTGTATCTTCTAAGTTTGAACAGGATTGTCAGAAGTTCTCAGTTGGAAAAACGAGCCGAAATGAATTTAACAATAAATACGGACATTTAAGAAGCGGCACTTATGATATTAGAACAGATAGTTATAACCAGATGGTTTTCAGACCGGCAGTAGGTCATAATAAAGTTCAAAAAAGTTAAAGAAGAATTTGAAGGACTTAACAGCGAAAAAAACTTGAAGAAGCTTTAAAATCAATAGGTTTAGATGTTACACCTAAAGATTTTAATCTGTTTTTAAGAACTTCAATTGAAGGCAGAGAATTCTTTAAGTTTGAATTTACTAAGTCACTAAGTTTAGTACTTGATTTAATACAGATGTTAGGTAAACTCCCTTGACATTGACAGAAAAGATTTATCATGGATTTCAGCTTATGATTTTAAAGAATGTTTTACTTGAATAATGAACAAATGGGTAAAAAGTTAAATGCTATTATTGTTAATAATAAAAAACATTATGATAAATATTTAAACGCTATTTTGCCTGATGTTATTCTTGATATTACAAGTGTTTCTGTTATTCCTGTTAATGAGGCACGTCCTAACTTTATTACCTCTAAAAAGGTTGAAGGTGAAGTTGTTAATCTTGAACTTGAAACAGATGAAGACCTTATGGACAAGATTGTTATGATTCCTAAAGCTGATCCGGGATATGAATGGATTTTTACAAAGGGAATCAAAAGGCTTTATTACAAAGTATGGCGGTGTGGCATCACACATGGCAATACGTTGCGCTGAATTTGAAATTCCGCAGCAATTGGATGTGGTGAGAAGATTTACGATTATGCGTCAAAAATCAACTATATGGAACTTGATTGTGCTAACGGTATAATTAAAGAAGGTTTACAATGTGAGGATTTAAAGAGCACTTATTACCCAGCGTGAAGGTGTAAATCAGTATGGAGATCCTACAGATGTATTGGAAGCAGCATATATAAGGTTCTATGAGCTACTTGGTTTTATTCCACAGCCTGCTTCTAACCACGTTAAAAACGTCGGCAAGCTATTTGAACGTCAGTGTGATTTATTAATTGTAGCCGGTGGAGGTGCTCTTCCTGTGAAATATTATGACAGACCTCATAATGAAGAACTACAGCCATACAGAGATGTAATGGAAGAAAAACTTATAAAACATTGTATTGGGGAAGGTATTCCTATTATTGCAACCTGTAGGGGAATGCAGTATATGAATGTTTTGTTTGGAGGAAAATTATTGTATCATCCTGAATTAAAGGTTGAGAGACCACGTTCAGTAGACCATGAGGTTTATCTTGTTGAAGAAGACAGAACAATATGGGTTAATAATTTCCATAAAGATGTTATTCCGATAGATGGGCTGGCATCTTGTTTTAAACCACTTGCAATTGACAGGGAAAATCAGACAATTGAAGCTTTCGGTTCTGATGAGATGAAAGTTTTGGCATTGCAGTGGCATCCTGAAAGAAAATTTGAAACAGCAAATGCTTTGGAAGAAACAAGAAAGTTAGTTGTTAATTTTATTCAGAAACACATTAAATAGTATTTTATTCAGATTATATTTTGATATTTTTAAAGCTCCATTTGAAAAAGTGGGGCTTTTGTAATATATTTACATAAAAAGCGATTAAAAAAATGAAAGATTGGAGAATTTATGGAAGAAAAATTAAAATACTGGAGTAAAAGATATAAATTAAAAGATTTAGTAATATGTGGATATCAGGGAGGATATCCTATGATACAGTTTAAAAGAGAAGAGGATATGAGTGTTCCACATATGTCAAAATATGAGATTAATAAAGTTTTGCAGAAGCGCTGAAATGAAAGGTGGAGTAAGACTTGGTGTAGCATTTAACCTTAGAAGAACTGCTTTTTACTTGTTAATGAAGATACTATTGTAATATGTGGTCATGAATATGTTTTAGATGTTATTCTTGAAAAATTATTTGGATAGAAAATCGACAAAAGGTTAAAAAATATTGCATAAGACATATGAATGTAACATATTTGTAACATTCTCTTGACATTCTGTAACAGTTGGTGTATATTTATACTCGCAAGCCACAAAAGTGGAAAGAAAAGGAGTATAGATATGAGAAAAATAAGACTCATTGCTGAGGCTGTTTGTCTAATCACATCAATGACAATTACACCTGTTGTAACGTCAGTTGAGAAGAATGACAGTATGGTAGTGGAAACTGTAGCAGAAGCTAGTCAGACACCGGTACTTAAATCAGCAAATGTGATACCAATCTTACAATCAGAAGATACTACTAATTCTCTTAAACTTAAAGGTCTTGATAATGATCAGGTTAATACAGAGATTGTAAAAGAAACAATTGGAGGTTCAGCATTTATTTTGAAAGCATCTGAAGATGATGCGAATGAAACTTCAGAAGAAACAAACAAACTTGAGAATGAAAACAAATCCAATAATAAGGATGCAAACAATAAAAAGTCTAAGAAAGACGGAAAGAAATCTAAAAGAAGAAGTCTAAGAAGAAATCTTCTTCAAAATCTAAATCAAAATATAAAAGTCTTGGAACTTTTAAAATAACAGGTTATTGCTCATGTGCAGCATGCTGTGGGAAGACAACAGGTATTACGGCATCAGGAACAAGAGCAACAGCAGGCAGAACAATTGCTGCTGACACTTCAAGATTTCCTTTTGGAACAAAGTTGAAGTTTAATGGAAACACTTACACAGTTGAAGACAGAGGTGGAGCAATTAGAGGAAACAGAATTGACCTTTATTTCAGTTCACATAGTGAAGCTCTTGCCTGGGGTGTAAGATATATGGAAGTTTTAGTAGAAAAATAAATTAGTAGTTAAAAGATAAACTTTTATAAGATGTAATATTCGTATAAAGTTAAAATTAAAGAGAATTAAAAGTTAATAAAAGAGGTTTTACTTTAAAGTGAGTTTGGCTTTGGGTAAAGCTTCTTTTTGCATTACATTATTATTTCAGGCAAAACATATTGAAAAAAAACAGCATATTTATTGTATAATTCAATAATTGTGAAAAAATATAATTAACCCGGGAGGCTAAAATGGAATTAGAAAACGAAAAGATTGAATCAAAAAAAATTTTATAGAATTAATAATTGATAAAGATTTAGAGGAAGGAAGATTTGACCATGTGCAGACTAGATTTCCACCAGAGCCTAACAGTTATCTTCATATAGGACATGCTAAATCTATTCTTTTTAAACTATGGTTT
>VOFH01002860.1_pt1 | contig 15175 bp, 20 predicted proteins | sample 5384091 | NCBI WGS metagenome assembly VOFH01 (sample SAMN12384727, study PRJNA508395) | human gut metagenome | isolation source: healthy gut G | host: Homo sapiens
CATGCTTGCATGGTGTGGAGCTTTTTATTTCAGGAACTCGTATTCCGGCGATAGAAAGAGCCGTCACTTCACTGTTAATTTTGAAGTGGCGGCTTTTTCTATTTCCAGAAGCAACAGCAATAATTAGAAATGAGGTGAAGTCATTGAACACGCAAATCATCGCCATCGCCAACCAGAAAGGGCGCTATGTGCCAGTGGCACATGTTCAGCGCCGACCGGAGCGGAGCGGAGAAGCGTTGGCAAGACAACGACCTGCGCCAACTTAGGGATCGGGCTGGCGCAGGCCGGAAAGAAAGTCCTGCTGATCGACGGGGACCCACAAGGCAGCCTGACAATCAGCTTGGGCAACCCGCAGCCGGACCGTCGACATTCAACTTTCCGGTATGTGAATATAATTTAACCTGTTGTGCTAGATAAAATAATATAAAGAAACTTCAACAAAATGTGCTATCCTATTTGTAGGCAATACAACGAAAGGAGGCATCATTATGTTGAAGTTCCAAAATAATAATACCACTGTTATTGCAACTTTTGAAGACTTTATTTTAACCACTTACGTTATTATTGACGAATTGTATCATCAGTTTGCACTTCCTGAGGTTGCCAAGCGACGGCATGTTTTAGATGCAAAACTATCTGATTCGGAAATCATTACCATTAGTCTTTGTGGTGAGTTGTTTGGCGTTGATTCTGAAAATGCCTGGTTTTCTTTCGTGAAAAGAATTACAGACATCTTTTTCCGAAGCTTTGCAGCAGAAGTCGTTTTAACAGAACGAGGCGTGCTCTGATGCAGACAACCGAATTATTAAGACAAAAGATGCTCTCTGTTTTTCCGGTTCCGGTCAGTTCTTATTGCATTATTGATAGTTTTCCGCTTGCAGTCTGCAAATTTGGACGTGCACGATACTGCAAAACATTTCGCAGCCAGGGTGCTGATTACGGAAAGTGCCCTTCTAAAAGGAAACTTACTTCGGCTATAAAGTGCATGCCCTGGTCACATTAGAAGGTTACATTACTGCATTTGAGATTACGCCGGCATCCACAGATGACCGTGAAGGATTACGGGATCTGGTGGATAATTGTTCAAATATTACAATTTTAGCAGATAAAGGATATGTTGGCGAAAAACTCATGCAGGAAATGCAGGAACAAACGATCTGTCTTTTTTGCACTCAAGCGTTCCAACAGTAAAGAAAACTGGCCAAAATCGGTGCGTCAGCTGATCTTCAAATTGAGAAGACGGGTAGAAACTGTCTTTTCACAGTTAAGCGGTCAGTTAAATGCAGAAAGAGTACTTGCCAAAAGCTTTCAGGGCTTATGCACCCGTTTGGTTAATAAAGTATTGGCATACAACCTCTGCATTGCATTAAACAGTATTTTCGGTGAAACCTGCGAACTTGGAAAAATCAAAGAACTGATATTCTAAAAAATTTGGTAACTGTTCAGTAGGTCTGCGCACTTGCTGCGCTGACCGTAAGAAAACATAGGCTGGAGGGCAAAATCCCATCAGCGAAGCTGATCTGGAATGGATTTTTGCGTGTAACTATGAAGGTACTGAATAGTTACAAAATTTGTTTATCAAAAAACAGGGATTCTTTGCGGTTTTACAAGTTTTTAAACGTTTTATTTGAAATAGCACAATAGGTTAATTTAGAATGAAAAGTAGCAGGACAATGGGAGATGAGACCCAATGCCCTGCTTCTCTGTTTATTCGGAACGAACTGTAATATATTTTTGTTTTCGACTGTTTGGCTTATCTGGAATAGTCATTTTAAGCTGGCCACTTGCCAGTAGAGGATTCAAATATTTTCTTGTAAAATAAGTGAGATTTCGATAACCAATAAACGAGCAAATTTCTTGTTTTTCGTCCTTTATGATTCATTTTCCGCAATGGTACGCCGCAAAAGATTCATTTCGGCTTCATAGCCGTAATCCTCTTTTTCGCTGCTCTCCTTTGCCAATTCCAACGCCTGACGGCATAGATCCAAACCGGCTTTCTCCCTGCGGCCGCCGATACCCAAAAGCTTGCAGCGCGCCAAGCGCATTTTGCATTTCACACTGCCCAATTTCTCGCCAGTTTCATAGCAGCGGCGCGCTTCCTTTCCGTCCTGCGCAACGACGACGCCGTTTTCATAAAAACGCCCCAACGCCCACCAGGCGCTGTCGTCATTCCCATCGTCAGCTTTGCGGTAATGGGCATACGCCTCAGACAGCTTCCCTGCCTGCTCCAAATGCCATCCCATGTTGTAATCCGCCATGGCTTCGCCCAGCTCCGCCGCGCGGCGATACCATTCCATGGCCGTTTCCAAATCCCGCGGCACGCCCCGTCCCATCGCATAACATTCGCCCAGGCTATTCATGGCAGCCGGGTGGTTCTGCTCTGCTGCTCGTTCGTACCAGCAAATTGCCTTTTTCATATCCTGTTCCACGCCTTCGCCGTGGTCGTAATGCCAGCCGAGATCATGCATGGCATCAGCATTTCCGCCCTCGGCGGCAGCAGTATACCAACGGATCGCTTCCGTCATATTTTGTTCCACGCCTTCGCCATTGCTGTAATTCCAAGGCAGTACATGCAGCACTTCCTGCCTCCGTAGCAGCATGCCAGATTATGCATGGATTGCAAATTGCCACACTGTGCGCCCTGCTCATACCATTTTACGGCTTCCTGCCAATTCTGCTCCACGCCATATCCCCTTTTATAGCACCGGCCAAGATTGCACATGGCACCGCCGTTGCCGCCTTCGGCACTGCGGCGATACCAGTAAAGCGCCCTTTCTTCGTTCTGTTCCACGCCTTCGCCGTGCTCGTAGCAGCATGCCAGATTATTCATGGATTGCAAATTGCCACACTGTGCGCCCTGCTCATACCATTTTACGGCTTCCTGCCAATTCTGCTCCACGCCATATCCCCTTTGATAGCACAAGCCCAGATTGCTCATGCTAACCGGATTGCCGCACTCCGCACTTCTGCGATACCAGGAAAAGGCCTGCTCCCAACTCTGCTCCACGCCGCGGCCCTTTTCATAGCAGCATCCCAGATTATGCATGGATTGCAAATTGCCACACTGTGCGCCCTGCTCATACCATTTTATGGCTTCCTGCCAATTCTGCTCCACGCCGCAGCCCTTTTCATAGCAGAAGCCCAGATTGCACATGCTAACCGGATCGCCGCACTCCGCACCTCTGCGATACCAGGAAAAGGCCTGCTCCCAACTCTGCTCCACGCCGCAGCCCTTTTCATAGCAGTATCCCAGATCCGTCATTGCCGCGCTCACGCCACTCTCTGCCGCCTCGCGGAACCAATGCACAGCATGCTCCCAGTTTTGCTCCACGCCGTCGCCGTATTCATAGCATACGCCCAGCCGGTGCATACCTTCACCGTAACGCTGATACGCCGCCGCGCGCACCCAGTACACGGCCTCGGCAGCGTCGGCTTCCACGCCGATCCCGTCGTGGAAGGCGCGGGCGAGCAGCATCTGTCCGCGGGGCGAACCGTATTCCGCCGCCTTGCAGTATAACTCGGCAGCCTGTTTCGCGTCCGGAGCCGTGCCAATGCCGTATTGATAGCACACGCCCAAGCAGCACACCGCATTCAGGCTCCCCATTTCCACCGCCTGCTGATAAAGCCAAAAAGCCTGAACCGGATCCGCCTCCACGCCGTTTCCCTGCTCCATGCAGATGCCCAGATTGCATACGCCCCATGCGCTGCCGAGATATGCAGCTTTCCGAAAACAATCCACCATGCGCTTTTTATCCGATGCCTCTGCATACCAAAGGGTGTTGCCTAAAGCCGTCCAATCATCTCCGGTCATATCGGCCTCGTTGGCGCGCAGCAATTTCCGGCCGCACTGCGGACAGCGCTCCGGCAGCTTTTCGCCTTCATCCCAATAATTACAGGTGTGATCCTCGCAGTGATAAATCATCGTTTCCAACTCCTTCCGTCTGCTCGAGATATTCAGCCTGTTTTGTTGTCCGGGGTTTCCAAAGGGGCACCCCTTGGCACACGACTTTGCTTGCAAAGTGTAGTGTGTTATACGCTCTGTCGGCGTTGCCGTGAAAATGCGTTGCCACCGGAGAGGGCAAGAGCATTTGAAGTAGCAGGAAAACAGGGCTGTGATTGCGTGGCGTTGAGCCGCAAGCGCAGGGCTGGTTTCAGCAGCAGACAGGGCGTATATGAAAGCCTCGTCCCTCGTCCCATGCCGGACTTCGGGACAAAATGTCCCGAACTTGTGGACACACTCCCGAAAAAGCAGACAGATTTTTCTCTCAAAATTGAAATGGGCGGGGAAGCCATTTTAGGGCTTTCCCGTCTTGATTGCCTATTAGCAAAGACGGGCGGGACTGTCAACGGCGGCGCATTTATGCGCCGTTCATCTTGACCGTTGACTGACACGGCTGGATTTGCTATTTTCCGATAAAATTCCTATCTGTATGTAATCAATATAATTTATTTGTTAAAAAGTCAATTTTTCCTGAAAAGAGCGAGTAACTGTTCTAATTCTTCATGGGTATTGTTGTTGCTCTAATAAGTGCCCAACAAAAATTTTTGATCAATAAGAATAAATGGTTCAAGATACGAATTTTTTCATGGCTTCTATGATCCATTTGCTCCCCATAATTGGACCCTGTAATAACAATTGTGGATTTACGATAGGCTGCCATTCCATTCGTAATAAATTCCATGTCGTCAGAAAAAAATTCCAGCTATTCCCCACTACTTTTCCTGGCCGAATAACGATTGGGAAAAATTGAGAGAACGGTATCTTCTGTAAGCGCAAGCCCTCATCAAAATACCATCTTCTTTTTCGTAACACGGTTGAATTGGTCTTGATATCTTCTTGTCACTAAAAATTATCATTTTTTCAATATCCGGCTTTGTTAGCTTACTATTTGTCTGCGAGTTCTTTTTCTTAAAGAAATTCATGTTTTTGATTTCCTCCATTCTGTAATTTCATATTTATTACTTTCTCCCTCGCTGTGGGGTTGGATTTTTCAGCAAGTCTGACTTCTGTGCAATCTTTTTCAGCCACTTCTTTTCTTCCTCGGACAGCTTCTTCAAATTCAGTTTGAGCCGCTTGCAGATAAACGCCAAGGCCGCTTGCTCCGGATCGCTGTCCGGGCTGGCAGCTTCGTCTGCGGTCTGCAAAAAATCTTCCAGAGGATTGTCCTCCGGGACGCTGAAAAAATCGTCCTTATGAGCTTCCCGCAGGTCAAGAGCTATCTTGTTTATGTCCTGCTGTATCACATAGCGGCAAAAGCTGTCATCATCAATATGGGCGGCGATAAGCTGTCGTAACTGCGGGTCGGTCAAGCCGGGATTGTATTGTTTCATAATCGTTGTGCTCACAGCGTCTACAATGGCATTTGCACTCTGCACCTGTTTGCCAGCGATACCGTTTACATAGATTTCAAGGTCTGCCATGAGCCGGGGGAAATCCGGGTGCGCCACCAGCTCACACAAGAGGGAATTATCCACCCGCCCGCTTTTCAGCAGTTCAATCATATCATCGCTCAAATGCAGGTCTGCAAGATCGGCGTTTGGGTGATTTCTTGTTTGGGACAGCCCCAGCAGATAATCGGCGGTCACGCCGTAAAACTTCGCCAGCTTGATAATGGCATAGTGGCTGATGTCCTTGAAGTCCTCCGCTTCATAACTGCCCAGCGCAGACTTGGAGAGGTACCTGCTCCGCAAGCTGCTCCAGCGTCAGCCCACGCTCCACACGCAGGTCTTTTAGTCGTTCTTGTATGGATAATTCCATGCGCTCCCTCCTTGTCTGCCCAATAAATGGGAAGCTATCGCTTACATCATATAAAGAAAAATTATATTAAATTCTCAATAACTGTTTCCGTCATTTTCAGTGCTTCGGTAATGTTCGGAGCGACATAATAGATAAAATCCGGGTCATGCACATAACAAATAATTTGACCGATTTCACCTTTCTCGCTTGGGTTATAGTCCAACATCAGATAAAGAGAACCGGCATACTCAGCAAAGGGAAACCAACGCTCACAAAACAGATATGGCTTTATGCGTTCGTCTAATTGTTGCAGTTGTTTTTCACCAATTACATTTGGAAACTCTGTCATTTTACAGTTTTTATTTTGAAAAAGAGATTTTAACTTGATTATTTCTTTTAGTGACAGTAGGCGATACCCGCGATAAAATCCCTCCCTATAAAATTAAGCTCATATAGCCGCTGCCGTTTTTGTATGAATATACGGTTTTAAAATCCTCTGGCAATCTTATTTGAAATTGATTTTCAAAGTTTTGCAAAAAATTTTTTGTAGTCACCACCTTGAATTTTAAGATACTCGTCAATATCTTCCTGTTCTACTTCCTCATCATTTAGTGCTTCAGCATTTTCAAGGAGAAGCTGCTCATTTCTCTTGACAAGTTCCACTATGCTATCCATTTTGAACACCTCACAACTTCCGATTTATCGTCTTGTATTTATTATTTTACCACAATTCCGAGAGCGTGGAAATAGAGAGTTTTCCGGGCTGATTTCCGACCTTATGGATATACGGGGCGGACGGTCTTTTAGGTGTAGACTTAGGGTAGTTCATCGATGAGCTGCACCTTGAAAAATGAATAACCGTCCGAAAAGGAATACCCCGGCAGGGGAAGCACCGCAACGAGCCACTTCGGGACAAAATGTCCCGAAGTCCGGGGAGCGTGCCAACGCCGGAACACGCCGCAGAAATGGGGCAGGAAGCCTTTTCGGGGAGAACGGCAACGGAAAAATGGAGGGAACACATGAGAGAGAACCCATATAAACGACTGCCGCCCATAGAGCGCAGGCAGGACGGTTCCCTTTACCGCATGACACCGGCACAGAGGAAACAGGCAAACGCCCTAATCCGCCGGGAGTGCTGCTGCTATGAGGACGGGAACTGTATGCTCCTTGACGATGGGGACACCCACACCTGCCCCCAGACTATTTCTTTCTCGGTCTGCTGTAAGTGGTTCCGCTGGTCGGTCTTGCCGCAAATCGGGACGCTGGAAGCAGAGATTTTCCGGGATAAGGAGCTAAAACGCTGTGCGGTCTGCGGCAGAGTGTTCGTCCCAAAGTCCAACCGGGCGAAATACTGTCCCGGCTGTGCCGCCAGAGTTCACAGGCGGCAGAAAACAGAAAGTGAACGGAAAAGGAGGTCTTGTGTGGACAGTTAGGGGCTGAAAAGTCCTTGATTTTCAAGGCTTTACAAGCACAGAACAGGGGCAGGTAATAGAAACTACCGTCTGCCCCCGGAAACAGGCTTCTAACCGTCCACAAAACACACTATGACAAACACCATTTATATCCATCAGCCGGAAAAGGCGGTCAGCTTTACCCGGCTTCCAATTTCCTTTTTGAAGCCCCCACATTCACGCCCCTGTCCAACGAAGCAAAGGTACTGTACGCCTTTATCCTGCGCCGGACAGACCTGTCCCGGAAAAACGGCTGGGCGGACGAATATGGGCGGATTTACCTCTACTATCCCATCAACGAGGTAGTGGAACTGCTTCACTGCGGGCGGCAGAAAGCGGTCAACACCCTGCGGGAGCTGCAATATGCCGGACTGGTGGAAATCCAGAAGCAGGGCTGTGGAAAACCCAACCGTATTTACCCAAAATCCTATGAAGCGGTTCCAAACACCGACTTCAAGAAATCCGGTTATGGAACGCCAGAGAACTGAAAACCGCACTCCACAAGTACGATAATCAATCCTCTTGAAGTACGAAAACCAGACGGTATATAGAAATACAGAGATTAAAACAATTTTATTTATATCTTATCCATTCCCTATCCTATCTGAGATATTTTCTGTGGGATTTTCCTGTGGAAAAGTCCCGGAAAGGAATGGAATGGGGAAAGGAGTTTCATGGCACAACACGCAATTTTGCGATTTGAAAAACACAAGGGCAATCCGGCAAGACCACTGGAAGCCCATCACGAACGGCAAAAGGAACAGTATGCCAGCAATCCCGACATTGACACCAGCCGGAGCAAGTACAATTTCCACATCGTCAAGCCAGAGGGCAGCTACTACCACTTCATTAAAAACCGCATTGAACAAGCAGGCTGCCGCACCCGCAGGACAGCACCCGGTTTGTGGATACGCTGATTACCGCCAGCCCGGAATTTTTTAAGAAGAAGTCCCCAAAGGAGATACAGGAATTTTTCCAGAGGGCGGCTGATTTCTTAATCGGGCGGGTAGGGAAAGAAAATATCGTGTCGGCGGTGGTACACATGGACGAGAAAACGCCCCACCTGCATTTGGTCTTTGTCCCGCTGACAGAGGACAACCGCCTGTGTGCAAAGGAGATTATAGGGAATAGAGCCAACCTCACAAAATGGCAGGACGATTTTCACGCTTATATGGTGGAGAAATATCCCGACTTGGAGCGTGGGGAAAGTGCCAGCAAGACAGGCAGGAAGCATATCCCCACCCGTCTGTTCAAGCAGGCGGTCAATCTCTCCAAACAGGCAAGAGCCATTGAAGCCACGCTGGGGGACATTAACCCGCTGAACGCCGGAAAGAAAAAAGAGGAAGCCCTCTCCATGCTGAAAAAGTGGTTTCCGCAGATGGAGAACTTCTCCGGTCAGCTCAAAAATATAAGGTCACAATAAGCGACCTTTTGGCAGAAAATGAACAGTTGGAAGCCAGAGCCAAAGCCAGCGAAAAAGGCAAGATGAAAGATACGATGGAACGAGCAAAGCTGGAAAGCGAGCTGAAAGACATTCAGCGGCTGGTAGACCGTATCCCACCGGAGGTGCTGGCGGAACTGAAACGGCAGCAGCGGCACACAAGGGAACGGTGATTGATGACAGAAAACATTTCACGCCGCGGTATGACGGCACTGCACTTTGAAAATTAAATACGGAGGTACTATGGAGCATATCAGATACAAGAAGGAAACGGAAGTCGTGACTTTTCAAGGCAGGGAAATCACGCTGGAAAACCTCTCTCCGGTGTTCACGCCGGAACAGGAAGCGGTCAAACGCCGGGAACTGGAGCAGCAGCTTTATGAGGTGTTCCGCAAATATGCCGATAAGCGGCAGAAAGAGGAAGCCGGGGCATAAGGTTTTCCGAAGCCATCGTTGATTTGCGGAGCTGCTGGCGGTATAATGAAGGTGTCAGCAGCTCCGTTTCTTTTTTAAGAAAAGGAGCGACAATATGAACAATCGAATAGACGCAATCTATGCAAGACAATCGGTAGACAAAAAGGACAGCATTTCCATTGAAAGCCAGATTGAGTTTTGCAAATACGAATTGAAAGGCGGGAACTGCAAAGAGTACAAGGACAAAGGGTACAGCGGCAAAAACACCGACCGTCCGAAGTTTCAAGAACTGGTACGGGACATGCAAGCGGGGCTTGATTGCAAAAGTGGTGGTTTACAAGCTCGACCGCATCAGCCGTTCCATTCTCGACTTTGCGAAGATGATGGACTTCTTCCAAAAGTACGAAGTGGAGTTTGTGTCCTCTACGGAAAAGTTTGATACCTCCACCCCGATGGGGCGGGCGATGCTGAATATCTGTATCGTGTTCGCCCAGCTTGAACGGGAAACCATACAGAAGCGGGTGCAGGACGCATGGTACTCCCGCTGTCAGCGTGGTTTCAAAATGGGCGGTAAAACGCCCTACGGCTTTCGGACAGAGCCGTATGTAATGGACGGGGTGCGCACAAAGAAGCTGGTAATAGAGCCAACCGAAGCGGCCTTTGTCCGGCAGATGTATGAGATGTACGCTGACCCGCAGGTATCGCTGCATGACATTACAAAGAAGCTGACGGTGGACGGTATGCGTACTTATCATGGCAGGCCGCTGTCAAGGGCTACTTTGAGCGTTATTCTCCGAAACCCGATTTATGTCATGGCTGACCTCGACATATACGAGTTTTACAAAAGCCAGGGGACGGATATTTACAATGACGCCGCCGACTTTGCCGGGACAAACGGCTGCTATTACTATCAGGGCAAGGGGAATACAGAGGACAAGCACAAGCACCTGCAAGGACAGACGCTGGTACTGGCTCCACATGAGGGGTTTATCCCATCGGAGCTGTGGCTGAAATGCCGGAAGAAGCTGCTTGCCAGCCACACTTACCAGCCCGCAAGGAAAGCCCGCAAGGAAAGCCCGGAACACATGGATGGCGGGAAAAATCAAATGCGGGAAATGCGGCTATGCGCTCATGTCAGCGCACTCCAACGGTATTCTTTACCTGCGCTGCACCGTCCATGCGGACAGCGGGGCCTGTCCCGGCTGCGGGTGCGTGAAGCTGCACGAACTGGAAGCGGTAGTCTATGGGGCGATGGTTAAAAAGCTGAAAGATTTTAAGACGCTGACAGGCCGGAACAAGGCTGCAAAAATCTCCCCGAAACTGACTGCAAAGCGGCTGGAACTGGCACAGGTAGAAAGCGAGATTGAAAAGCTGCTTGACACGCTGACGGGCGCAAGCCCTGTTTTGCTCTCCTATGCCAACAGCAAAATTGAGGAGCTGGACGCAAGGCGGCAGTCCATTGCCAATGAGATTGCAAAACTCTCTGCGGACGCTGTGCCGATGGAGAAGATGGAAAGCATTTCCGGGTATCTGGATGACTGGGAGAATGTCAGCTTTGAGGAGCTCTGATTGACAAGTATGAGAACTTCGACAAGCTGACGATTGCCATGCTCAATGAGTTTATTGAGAAAATCCTTGTGCATGAGCGTGACCGCAAAGGGCAGTATTCAGACCACACAGGAGGTCGAGATTTACTTCAATTTCGTGGGTCGTTTCGTTCCCCCTGCGTTTGGCGAAGTGGAGCTTACCCCGGAGGAATTAGAGGAAATCCGCAAGCGTGAGGAACGCAAGGACAGGCTCCACCAGAACTACTTGAAGCGGAAAGCCAATGGTAAACAGAAAGAGTATGAGGAGCGCACGAAAGCCAAGAAAAAAGCGGAGATTGAAGCCAGAAAACAGGCAATCCGCACCGAGGATATTGCCAGAGGGTATTTATCCCGGTGAGCAGTTTGCCGCAGCTGGGACCGAGAAAGGGAGCGTGATTTTATGAAAGAGTTGAAACCGAGAATCCATGAGAACGGTATGGACTATGTGTTGGTGGGCGACTACTATGTGCCGGACTTGAAGCTGCCGGAGGAACGCCGACCTATTGGGCATTGGGGACGCTTGCACCAGTCCTATCTGAAATTGCACCGTCCCATGCTTTACAACGAGCTAATTTTGTCCGGCAGGCTCCACACCGTCGTTGCCGATCTGAACGAGCAGGCGGCAGACAGGCTGGACTTGATTATCCGGCAGATGATGAAAGCCGAGGGCGTGACCGAAGCCATGAAAGCGGAAAATCAGATGTTATGGGTGCAGTCAATGAACTCCATCCGCTGCCGGGCAGAGGAAATCATCAAGACGGAACTAATCTACTGTTGAGAGAGGTAAAGCTATGATTTTGGAAGCCATGTATAATGGGGAGTTTTATCCCTGCGAGACAGTTGTACCTACATCACCGGAATACCGAAAGGCAGTCATAGCCTGTGAAAAGCTCATGGAGCAGTTGTCCCAGCGGCTCAGCAAAGAGGACTATGAGCTGGTGCAGGAACTCCGGGCGCAGACAGCAATCGCCCAATGTAAGAAAGTGAAAGTCACTTCAAGTATGGCTTTTCCGCTGGGCTGATGTTCAGCAGGAAGCCCATGAACAAGTGCAGCAGAAGAAAGAAAAATAGATGAAGAAAGCCGCCTGAGCAGAAAGAAACTGTTCGGGCGGTTTCAGCATTCGCCAGTAGATTTATTCACACTCTTGTGATAAAATTTACTACAATAAAGAGCGTGATAGCACTAATTTTATGGGGGGATGCTTAATGAATAGAATTTTGAAAAAATTTTTACAGCGGGGTGTCGATTTAAGTCCTGTGGGAGTTGAACTCCGTGAGGATAATACAAATTATTTTTGTACCCCAAAAGGGGCATCGGTTTTTGGATGGGCAGGGATAGATGGTATCCACTTCTGTTTCATTCGTGGATTTGGAGAGATGGTTTTCTCTGTCAGCCCCATGAATACTTCTCCTGATTATGTTCATCCAGTAGCTGAAAATTTTACCGACTTTCTGCGGCTTATACTGGCTTGTGGTGATGTGGCGGCAGTGGAACAAGCGTGGATGTGGAACGAAGCACAGTTTGAAGCCTTTCTCAATGAAAACCCTACAACCCAGGAACAACAGCAAACTTTATCGGAAATTTCAGAGAAGATGAATTTGTTGCCTATGGAACAACCGTGGACATATATCAAAAACCTGCAATCTTCCTTTGATTACAGTCAGATTAAATACACAGAAGATTATTACGATAATGATATGACTTCAGAGGCAGAATTGGTTGCCCCTGAATGGAAGGTCTACTTTGATGGAGATTTCTGGGGACATCGAGGTAAAGACCGTGCCGGAAAAGAGATCAAGCTGGATAAACAATTCGATTGGGCTGGATATCATTGGGTAATTCCGGCTGCTTATTCATGTAGCAAAGGACTTGTCGTTGATTTTTGTATGCGAGTTGATTCAGAAAGCATCCGTGACTTCATGAAAAAATGGAATCTGGACTGGGAAAATGACTCATGTGAAAATTTTACCCGTGAGCAACAGATGCAGATGGAATGGGAAAACCCACTTTGTTTTAACTTCAAACCTTGCTTGAAGTTAAACGAGAAAATATTACAGACAACCCATGGCTGCGCTGTGAGCTTTAATCCTTGTCTGCCAGATGGCGTTATCAATGAGTTGGAAGCAAAATGGGCAATCGACCATTATGGGCTGGATAGTACTTATGGCTGGGTCATATGCAGAGACGTATTTCCTTGGGGAACCAAGCATCACCCTGAAATCAATAAACTTTTTCTTACAATGGAGCAGCAACCAGGACAAGTTCCAGGCTCACATTTCAAAGTTCACGCACCCGGAGATTCATTTATGTTTTCCCATCCTGTTAGCGGAATAACCCATACACTGACCGTGCAGGAAATAGAACAGCAGACAGTTCCTCAAAATAGTTTTGGTTCTGATCGCTGGATTTATCCGACACATTATATTGCCATGAGTTATACACTTACCCCTGAACCGATGGAGAACATTTCGGTTTTTGACTGTGATGAAGGCGATAGACCGATAGAAGTTACACCAGACGATCATTCGTTCCGTCCAGTTGGCAGTAGTTCCTGTTTTGTTGTTGGTGTTATTGGTGGTGCAGATGGTCCGACAGCAGTTATATATGGAACAAATTCACAAGAAAAACTTCATGCTGCTTGTTCTGCTCTGCACTTTGAACCGGTTGGTGATGATGTCGAGTGGCGTATCGTGTTCAATGTTACGCAGTTTGACAAAGAAACATTCCCAATTATCTAAAAATACCCTTATAACTCTAAGGGCGCACTTCTATACTCACCGATTGACTGGTCGCAATGTGCGGAGTTGGCGGCATTTTGTCAACCAAATGGAACACAGCTTCGAGCTGAAAAGAGCAAGTGGAAAAGCGGCTTTGCACAGGGCACAAACTGGACGTTTGGAGGAACAGAAAGAAATATCTGGAGAAAGGCGAAGAGAAACGCCGCCTTTGCAATCTGGGGCACCTTGCCCGGAGGTCAAAATCTCACACACCGAATGACCGAGCTGATGGAACACATCTTCCGGTCTGCCGGAGTACAGAAGAGCCGTCGGCACATGGAGATTACTCAAGCCAAGCAAACAGAGGAAAGGGCTGCCAATGGCACTATTCCACTTCACAGTAACCCAAACGAAACGCAGTAAAGGTCAGTCTGCGATTGCTTCTGCCGCCTATCGTTCCGGCGAAAAGCTGTACAGCAGTATTACGGCGAATACAGCGACTACACCAGAAAGCGTGGTGTTATCTGCCTGACATTCTCCTGCCGCCCATGCGAAAGAATACCAGACCGTCAGACCCTATGGAACGCAGTTGAAAAAGCCGAGCGTGGTAAGAACGCCCAGCTTGCATACAGTTTGAAATTTCCTTGCAGAATGAATTTTCTCTTGAAGAAAACATCGCTCTGGCAAGGGATTTGTTTCGGGAGTTTGTCAGCCGGGGCATGACCGTTGATGTCCTTTCACGAAAGAGTGTGAGGACGGCATTTCACTTTCTCTGGAGACGCAAACGGTAAGTATGTGTTCAATGCCGTTCCACTACCGACTGGGGCAGTCCCGAAACGCTGGAACATTGGCGTGAAGCATGGGCGGAGATGTGCAACGCCAAGTTTGCGGAGAAAGGTCTGGATGTTCGTATCGACCACCGCAGCTATGAACGGCAGGGCGTGGATTTACTTCCCACCATTCACGAGGAGCAACCGTCCGAGCAATGGAGAAGAAAGGTATCCGCACCGAAAAGGGCGAGTTCAACCGCTGGATCAAGGCGACCAATGCCGTTATCAAGGACATCAGAAAGAAAATCTCTCCTGTTCGACTGGATAACGGAGATAAAAGCTGAGCTTGCCAAGCCGCAGACACCCGACCTTGTTTCTCTGCTGAACGATTATTACACCCAGCGAAAAGCCGGGGCATATTCGCAAAAAGGCAAGTCTATCGACATTACGGCGGCAGTCCGCAGTCTGCTCTTTATCGGCAAGCTGAAGGACAGCCCCACAACGAGGGTGCTTATCCATGAGAAAAGCTCCCTTGCGCCGCCCGGACAGTCCCTTGCCTTTTCTCTGGGAGACGAGAAAGGCTTTGAATGGGTAGGCGCATACGACATTACCGCCGATGAGCTTCTTGCCGGGACGGACACCCAAGACCGAGAAAGACGGCACAGGCTGAAATGCTGATACTGGGCTTCTTGCAGACGGAAAGCGTATGCCGAGCGCAGAGCTTGAGAAAGCGGTCAATGACCGTGGCATTTCCTCACGCACCATGAGGACGGCAAAGAGCCGTATCGGGGACAGGCTTATGACCGAGAAAGACGGCACAACATGGGTCTGCTATCTCCGCAACTGACAACAGGAAGAAGGCAAACATGGCAAAGGCGGCAAAGGTTTTATAGATACCTTAAAGTTGCCGCCTTGCCTTCTTCCCTCATACCGACACCGCCCGATGATGAAAAGTCACCGGGCTATTTTCATTACAGGAGGATTTTGAATGAATAATACCGCAACCAACCGCACCGCCAACAACAGCCCTTGCCCGACTGTCAGAAAGCAGATCGGTA
>VOFH01002495.1_pt1 | contig 15132 bp, 23 predicted proteins | sample 5384091 | NCBI WGS metagenome assembly VOFH01 (sample SAMN12384727, study PRJNA508395) | human gut metagenome | isolation source: healthy gut G | host: Homo sapiens
GATAAGGCGCTGGAGATACTCTGCTTGATCTATAAAGAATCGCCGTGTGTTGATATAGAGGATTTTGTCACTCCCACCAAAACGGGTGCGTGCAATACGGTAACCAACCTGGAACATCGAGCTGAAGCAATTTATCGAGCAGCAGATCTCGAGGAATTGGGAGGCAGTCTTCATGTACTTCGACGAACTTTGGCAACAGATATGTATGATAATGGAGCACCAATTAAACAGATTGCTTCTTACATCGGTGATTCTGAGGCTACTACAGAAAAATATTATATTGCTGTCAGAAAAAAGATTATTTCCGAGGGGAAGGTGACGCAGATTGTACCAGTACCTGTTCAAAGGCGGACACAGAAAATATCATAGGGCAGCCATTGAGAAAATGAGAGGCTTGTGGTACTATGATTATAGGAAACGGCACATATTATGAATGGAAAGAAGGTGTAGGTAATGCCGCAGCAACTTGAAAATTTATTGAAGATTTATCGGGAGGAACTGGAAAAGGTTACGGATGACAGAGTAAAAAGGTTATTCTATACGGATCGTATGCGAGAGGAGATTTTCGCCCGGATTCAGATGTGGATGTCATGGTATTGGTGGATGCGAATGTGGACAATGTAAGCCCCTTGGAAAGAAAGATCTGCGATATTACTTATGACTTCAATAATGAGCATGAGACGGATATCATGCCGGTAGTGCAGAGCAAGGATCACTTCGACTACTGGAAGAATGCGGATATGTTTTACCGCAATGTGGAGAAAGAGGGGTAGTTATTTGAACAAATCGGAATCGGAAGGAACTTTTGCGGATGTGGCAAGGTATAAATGGGAGCAGGCAAAAGATGACCTGGAAACCGCAGAAATCCTATTAGAGGCTGGAAAATATAAGGCAGCCAATAACAGAGCGTACTATTCCTGCTATCATGCGATAGATGCAGTATTGGCGATGGAGCCGATTGCATTTAAAAAGCACAAGGACACGTTGGGATACTTTAACAAAAATTATGTCAACAAGGAAATCTTCCCCAGAGAGATAGGAAGAAAAATATCCCGGTTGGAGGTTATCCGTCATAAGAGTGATTATGATACCTTTTATATTGCGAGTAGGGAAGATGCCCTGGAGCAGATCGACGTAGCAAAAGAAGTTGTCGAACTGGTGAAGGATTACTTGGTACAAAAGGGCTGTTTTGAGAGCGATAGGTCAATTCATAGGTCAATTCCGAACAGGACAATCTGTGGAAGCCTTGTTATTACGGGAATAGCGCTAAAAAAGGCAACGGACTCTGACTCCGTCATTTCAAGGTTCGAATCCTTGTAGCCCTGCGAAGCAGGGGTTGACCTGCTAAGAAGACCTCAGTAGAGAAATCTGCTGAGGTTTTTTTTGTGTCAAATTCTAAAAAAACCATAGCAATCACTAAAATTCTCATATTTTCAAAAAAAACACAAATGTTAAAATGAAATCATTCCAAAAAGAAAGAAGACAGGAGTGAGTTTATGGGAAAAACAAAAATGAAAAGAACGGAGGCTGGATCCGGTAATTTAAAGGAGCATTTTAAAAGAAACTGGCCTTATTATGTGATGATGTTGCCTGGAATTATATATCTTGTTATGTTTAAGTATATTCCTATGCTTGGTAGCGTAATCGCATTTAAAGATTATTCTGCATATAAAGGAATTTGGGATAGTGCATGGTGTGGATTGACTAATTTTAAAAGCTGTTTACATATCCGGATTTTTACAAAATCCTCAGAAATACGGTTGTTCTGGGATTGCTGAAGACTGTTTTGACATTTCCGGTTCCCGTCATTTTGGCATTGATGTTAAATGAACTACGAAATGCTAAGGTGAAAAAGGGAATACAGACGATTATTTGTATCCCATATTTTGTATCCTGGGTAGTGGTAGGAGGACTGGTATTCGATATTTTTGGCATTGGTGGACTGTTTAATAACGTAAGAGAATTTCTGGGAATGTCTCCCTTACTGGTAATGCAGAAAGAAAGCTGGTTTCGTCCTATTTATGTTCTTTCTACGATATGGAAAGAATCTGGCTGGGGTACGGTAGTATATCTGGCGGCAATTAGCGGAATGGATCCGAGTTTGTATGAATCAGCTTCTATTGATGGTGCGTCGCGATTCCAGAAAATGAAATTCATTACATTTCCTCTTTTAGTGCCTACGGTGCTTACACTTTTACTTTTGAACATCGGAAGCTTTTTAACACTTGGATTTGATCAAGTATATAATTTATACACACCAATGACTTATTCAGTGGCAGATATTTTTGATACGTATGTTTTCCGTGTCGGAATTCAACAGGCACAATACAGTTTCGCAACAGCGGTAGGATTGTTCCAGTCGGTAGTAGGTCTGTTTATGGTAGTTACTTTCAATAAAATTGCAAATAAAGTTTCAGAAGACGGAGGATTGTGGTAATGAAGGCTTATACGAAAAAATCACATGTACGGGAATCTGCAAACGATAAAATCTTTGGGTTTGTAATTAGCTTGATTCTAATATTGTTTGCCGTTATTACGGCCATCCCACTTATTTCTGAGGCTGCAGTATCCTTGAGCTCCAAAACGGCATCACAGATGAATCAGATTAATTTATTACCGGTAGGATTTACGTTTGATTCCTGGAAATATCTTTTTTATGAAAGGAAAAATATGGATGCCTTTCTTGATTTCGGTTTCTTCCACAGTGTTGGGTGTGGCGATAGCATTATTACTAAATGTTTTAATGGCATATCCGTTGTCGAAAACAGAATTCCGACCGTCCAAATATATTATGTTATTTGTGGTATTTACTATGGTGTTTGCTGCTCCTAAAGTTCCTTATTTTTTGACGTTACGTTCTTATGGATTATACAATAATTACTGGGTGTTAATTCTTCCTCATATTATGACAGCGTATAACCTGATTATAGTCAGAACATTTTTCAAACAGTTTCCCGGGAGTTGGAAGAAGCTGCAATGATTGATGGATGTGGAAAATTTCGTATTTTGCTTCAAATTGTGCTTCCGGCTTCGAAAGCAGTGCTGGCTACGGTAGGATTATTTTACGGAGTGACAATGTGGAACCAATATGAGCATCCGATGATGTTTATACAAAATATGAACCTGTTTCCTTTACAAATGAAGATTCGAACAATTGTTGACGGAGGTGGAGAATTACAGGCAGTTACCATGGCACAGACGGCAAATTATACATCCGCAACGCTCAGCGCAGCAGCGGTTGTATTTGCGATTCTTCCGGTTTTGGTCGCGTATCCCTGGATACAGAAATATTTTGCGAAAGGTGCAATGCTAGGGTCTATAAAGGGATAAATAAAAACTAAAAAAACACAGAGTAAGAACTAAAAAGCCCATATTTCAAAAGAAATAGGAGCTGATAAAATAGAATTACCAAAAGAAAGAACGAGGTGGAAAGGTATGAAAAAAGGTATGCAAAGAAACTAATGAGTGCAACGCTGGCATCGGTGATGGTGATGTCAATGTTGTCGGGGTGTGGAAGTGCTGATTCTAAGAGCACAGAAGCAACAGAACAGACGGCAGAGGCTTCTACAGATGAGGATATTGAAATCTGGAGCACCAACAATGGATACCTTCCGGTGGAAGCAGGAAGTGAACTGTATAATTTTTATAAAGATATCATAGGTGTAGGGATTGTACAGCCTTATGTAGAGTGGAATGGTGGAGAAACCTATTTGGAGCAGTTGAATCTCAGAATTGCTGCCGGAGATATGCCGGATATGTTTACTCCCTGGAATGGTGTAGAGACAGAATTAATTGCGAATGGAGCATTACTGGATCTGACAGATCTGTTGCCTGAAAAAGCACCTCATTTGTGGGAGAGCATTCCGGAGGATGTCTGGGACGCAGTAAAAGCGAATGATCCGACCGGGCAAAACCGCATCTATGTGATTCCGCAGGTTATGAGTTACGGAAGAAATGGCGCTATGATTCGTAAGGACTGGCTGGATAATCTCGGTCTGGACATGCCCACAACCCAGGAAGAGTTTGTAGAAGTACTCAGAGCATTTAAAACGATGATCCCAATGGCAATGGGGTGGCAGATGAAATCCCTACAGGTGGTCGTGCAGAAGCAAGATGGATGGGACAGTTGTTTGGACAGTACGGAATTGCAATGTGGGAAGGATATCCTCAGTGGGATATTTATGATGGAGAACTTACTTACTCTGCAGTAACCAAGAATATGCGAGATTGTCTGGAGTGGATGTCCGGGTTATATGCAGAAGGATTGCTCGACCCAGAGACTTTCTAAATGATAAGGCTGCGTGGGACGGTAAAAATCAATTCAGGTGTGGTTGGTATTTGGGAACATTTGCCTCAGGAATGCTATAATTATGCGGAAAATATTTATAATGGTACCGGAGTAAAACCGGAAATCGCTGTATTACCTGCCATTTCAGCACCCGGATATGAAGGGTATTATACAATGCGTCAGATGAACGGCGGAGGATTTGTTGTAGCAAATACGGATGATGAAGCGAAGATTGACAGAATCATGAAAGTATTAGATGCTTATGGAAACCAGGATCTGTGGATGAAATTTTATAATGGTGTGGAAGGTATGCACAGTGAAGTGGTAAACGGGGAATCCGTTCGTCTGCCGGATGATCCATCCACGCAGCAGAATTTGGTATTAGTACCTTTCAACCAAATTGCAACCATTGATTTCCAAGTGAATGTACTGTCTTCCCAGTTAACAGATGACAGAGCATGGGCAGTATCTCAGGCAATTGAGAATGCTCAGGAAAACCAGAAATATGTAAAGAGTTTTGCTGGGGACGGTATGCCGGAATCGATTACTTCTGATTATCCGGATATTGCTAACCGGACTTTATATATTGAATATGCTACCAAGATTATCACCGGAGAATACTCCATTGATAAGTTTGATGAATTTGTAGAAAAATGGTATGCCACCGGTGGAACGGAAGTAACTGAGAAAGCAAGAGAGTGGTACGCAAAAAAAGCACAGTAATATTCTGCAAGAAGATGAGGAGTCCTGAGAGTTTATTTCCCCAGGACTCCTTTGTAGAAACAGGAGTACAAAAGAATGCAGAGCTATAATCCATATCTGCCTTTGTGGGAATATATTCCGGACGGAGAACCACATGTATTTGGTGACAGGGTTTATCTATACGGAAGCCATGACCGCTTTGGCGGGAATGATTTCTGCCTGAACGATTATGTCTGTTGGTCTGCCAATGTTCATGACCTAAAGGAATGGAGATACGAAGGCATTATCTACCGGAGCAGCCAGGATCCAAGAATGCCGGATGGTAACAGACAAATCTGGGCACCGGATGTCGCAAGAGGCAAGGATGGAAGATACTATTTATATTATTGCCCGGACGGTGACGGAGAGGCAATCGGTGTAGCTGTATGCAATGAACCTGCAGGACAATATCAATTCTATGGAATTGTGCAGGATAAAAAGGACAATGGATCGGAAAACGGGAAGGGGATATCTGGCAGTTTGATCCCGGTGTTTTTATAGATGAAGACAGTAAAATTTATCTGTATTCAGGAAATGGTCCAAAGACAGAGAAGGATATAGGGAAAACACCTAAAAAAATTCCTGTGTCATGGAATTAAGTGACGATATGCTTACAGTCATAGAAGAACCAAGAATTCTGCTTCCAATATTGGGAAAAGCAAAGGATACCGGATTTGAGGGACATGAGTTTTTTGAAGCAAGTTCTGTCAGGAAGATAAACGGAAAGTACTATTTGATTTATTCTTCTGTTCGGTCGAGAGAATTATGCTATGCCATAAGTGAAAAACCGGATCGTGAGTATCGTTATGCAGGAGTACTGTCCGATAACCCGGCGTAATAGAAGAACAGGATAAGAACCGGATACAGATCATGTGGGGAAACAATCATGGAAGTATTGAGCAGATCAATGGTAAATGGTACGTCTTTTATCATAGACCTACTAATAAGACACAGTTTTCAAGACAAGCCTGCGTTGAAGAGTTAGTTATGTTGCCGGATGGCAGGTTTCAACAGGCAGAGATGACATCACAGGGATTCAACGGAGCTCCGCTGGAAAAAGGTACATATCCTGCGTCCATAGCATGCATACTGCATGGAAAATTAGAACCTGAGATATCCAGGCCGGACAGCAATGCGCAGCCCTATGTGACACAGGATGCTCCGGATAAAAAATCGGATGAAATACAAGATGAAAATGCAGCGCCCAAGCAATACATTACCTGCATAGAAGACGGAGGATGCGCAGGGTATAAATATTTTCAATTCGATGACCTGAAAAAGATAACAATAACGACCAGAGGATGCGCAAAAGGAGAGATCTGTGTTAGAATACAGGAAAATGATAAGGAGATAGGGCGTATTCTTGTGACACCGTCAGAAGACTGGGAAAAGAACCAAACCGATATAAAAGAATGGAGAGGTATTGGTACTTTGATGTTGGAATATTACGGACGGGGAATGTTGGATATGCTTGAAATCTCTTTAGAATAGAACAGCGAATAATCTATGGGCGGTGTGATGACAATGAAGAAAATGTGGAACAACCTGAATATAGCGACAAAATTGATTCTTGTATTCTCGATGGTCAGTGTGATGCCATTGTTGGTTATGAGCTTTTGTACTATATCATATTTCCGCTAATAGTCTGGAATCCACCATGGAGGAAACCGCATCTATTTTCAGTTCACAAATAGCCTCTGACATGAATGGGTTTATCAGCGATTATGATGCGCTTACAAAATCTCTGCTGGTGAATGAAGGTCTGATGGATCGTCTGGACACAGAGATTCCGATATCACAGAGAATAGAGAATAAACTGTTTTATCGTGAACTGGTAATGAGACTGATGACGATGGAAAGTGAAATTCAGTCTGTGACGATCATGAATGAGGAAGGCGGATATTTTCAGTATGATCGTACCGGAAGATCTTTGAGTTATGAAGAATTGTTGCGGCAGGACTGGTTTTTAAAGGAACAGGAGAATTCGGAAGTTCTGTTTCTGACACCGTTGCATGACTGCTCTTATTATGATAGAAACAGAGATCAGATATTGGTTACATTTGGACGTCGTGTATACGGTGTAAACGGAAAATATGCCGGGATGATACTGATAGACCTTGCTCCGTCCAGTATTATCAAATTGAGTGATATGTTTCTTCTGGAACGCAATCAATATAATATCAAAATTAATATTACAGATGCACAGGGGGGACTGATATATGATTCTGATTTGTCCAGTGGCAGAGTTCATTACAGCGGGATTGACAAAGAAAGCCTGCTGTTTTATGAAAAGAACCTGACGATTATATCGTAATAGAAGATACGACGAAACAGTTGGGAATTAAGGTGAATACTGTGATCCCGAGGAGCAAGATGTATCTGCGTGTCAGCTTTATCCAGAAGGTGACATGGATACTGGTGGCGGTTCTGATTGCAATCATTATTTCCGCTTCCATTTTATTCAGCAAACAAATGGTATATTTAATCCGGAAGTTGCAGAGTAGTATGAAAAGATTGGAAAATGGAAACTATGAGTTGATTGAGGAAACAGTTGGAAATGATGAACTCGGAAGCCTGGTAAAAAGCTATAATCATATGGTCGGTAAGATGGAAGCACTGCTTGAGGAGATATATCAGGCAGGTGTACGCCAGAAAAATGCACAGTTTCTGGCACTTCGTACCCAGATTAATCCCCATTTTCTGTTTAATACCCTGGAATCCATTCGCATTAAGGCTATCCTGAACGGAGATGATGATGTGGCCGATATGGTTAAGATTCTGGCAAAAATGTTTCGTAATGTCCTGGACAGTGATAAAAAGAATTACACAGTAAACGATGAACTTGACAATATTCGGTCTTATATCTGCCTTCAGAATATCCGCTTTGACAATGTGATTACTTTGCATGAGGATGTGGATCAGAAGCTCTGTCAGGCACGTATCATGCCGATTCTGTTCCAGCCGGTCATTGAAAATTCATTCAAATACGGAAGCAGAGAGAGTGGTATACCGATCAAAATATCTATATCCGAGGAAGACTGGTTGATGAACATATTATGGTGTTTACCATTGAGGATGATGGTGCCGGTATGTCCGGTGAGAGACTGGAAGAAGTACGACACAGCCTGGAGGCATTGTCGGAAACATCACAGAGCGAGGAAACACAAAACTCTCATCGAATCGGTCTTCGCAATATAGCAGAGCGGATCAGATTGCGCTATGGAAATGAAGGAAAGCTGAGTATCTTATCAAGTGATGAGTACGGAACAGTGGTGGAAATTGAATTCCTTATATGGAGCAGGAAAGAGGCTGATCAATATGGCATATAAGTTATTGATTGTTGAGGATGAAAAGGAAAAAGGCAACCGGAATTGCCTATTTGACTGGAAAGTATAATCCGGAGTGCAGACCGGTTCTGCTGGCACATGACGGAAGAGAAGGATATGAGAAAGCCACCGCAGAGCAGCCGGATATTATTGTTACGGATATCAGAATGCCTGAAATGGACGGATTGGAAATGATCCGGGAACTGAAAAAGGCAGGATGCTCAGCTGAGTTTATTGTATTAAGCGGATATGCAGAATTCAGCTACGCAAAAAAGGCAATCGAACTGGGAGTCAGAGATTTTATCACAAAACCGGTTGATGAGAAAGAACTGAGTGAGACAATAACCAGGGTGTGCGGAGAAATTGCAACCAGGAGAAAGACACAGGATTCCTTGGGAAAATTGAATGATGATATGCGTAACTATGCATTGAGGGATTTCCTGACAGGTGGCACGGACAGCCGCTATAAGGTGGAGAATTCCTGAAGGAAATGAGAGTTTTAGAAAATTACAGTCAGTATACCTGTCTGGTACTTGCTGCAGAAAATCAAGAGGAGAATATACTGCCTGTAGAAGGCTTGATTCTACAGGGGGAACAGTTCCTTTACAGTATCCGCATCGGGAATGCACAAACAGCGGTAATCATCGGAGCAAACAATTTTACGACGGAAGATAAGAAGACGCTTGTCGGAAAGTATATGATTCAAAACACGAAGGACGCAGGTCGGTTCAGTATAGGAATCGGAAGTACTTATAAAGAGTATGAAGATCTCCCTAAAGCATATGAGGAAGCTTGTGTAGCTATCAATTACCGTATTTTGAAAGGCTGCGGAACCGCTATTTTATTTGAAGAACTTTGCAATATGGAAAACCGGCCGGAACTGCTTACGGAAGAAGAGACAGAGCAATTAAAGGATAGAATTGATCGTTTTGACCAGAATGGCTTCGGATTACCGTGAAAGGAATTTTTCACAGAATTCTTTCAGAGAATACATTGACACTTCCGGAATTGCAGAAACTGAGCTTGAATATTGTGCTTCTGGGATTACATAACATACCGACGGCACAGCTTCAGATGAATGAATACTTTGGAAAGAATTTATTTACTTTGAAGAGTATTGAAAAATTCAAGACAATGGAACAGTTGGAAAACTGGATCATGAATATGGTCAGCAGTGTCAATGAAGTTATGCTGAAAGATAATATGCCGAAAAAGAAGGACGTTATTGCAGAAGCAAAGGAGTACATCAGGCAAAACTATAATCAGAATATTTCATTGAATGACATATCCGGGAAATTTTATATTAATCCTTACTATTTCAGTCAATTGTTTAAGAAAAAACCGGAATGACCTATCAGAAGTATCTGACAGATTATCGTGTGGATCGTGCCAAAAAGCTGTTGGCAGAGACGGAACTGCATATTTATGAGGTGTGTAAAGCGGTGGGATACAGTGATGTAAACCATTTTAATCAGACATTTGAACGGGTGGAAGGAATGAAACCCAGCGAGTACAGACAAAAATACAAACAGGAAGAGAACTGACAGCAGATGAGGAGGCGTTTATGAATTCCAAAATAAACAGCCTGTTGCATGGAGAGATGGAAAATTATATTTTTCCCTTTTTCTGGCAACACGGTGAATCGGAAGCAGTGCTGAGAAAATACATGCAGGTAATTTATGATGCAAATATTCGTGCGGTGTGTATAGAAAGCCGCCCACATCCGGATTTTGTGGGAGCCGGCTGGTGGCGGGATATGGACATCATTTTGGACGAAGCAAGAAAACGGAAAATGAAGGTCTGGATACTGGATGACAGTCATTTCCCCACAGGATATTGTAACGGAAAAATTGAGGAAAAACCGGACACCTGCAAGAGATGGTTCCTGACCTACCGAGTGTTGGACAGGGTGGCTCGGGAGAAAGAAAAGTCTGGAAGAGACCAAGCTACGATAGAGCAGAACCGTTTGTCCCATCCTGGATCGAGAATTATTTTCACATGGAATTTGAAACATTCCCGGGAGATCAGACACTGGGGATAATAGCGGTGCGGAAAAACGGATCAGTGGAGAAAGATCTGATATTGCTGGAGGAAAAAAACGGAGAGATAGCGTTTGCACCGACAGAAGGAGAATGGAAAGTATATGCACTTCATCTGACGAGAAATCGTGGGTCACATCGTAATTACATGAATATGTTGGATGAGGAGGCCTGTCATACACTGATCGAGGCTGTGTATGAGCCACACTATGCACATTATCAAGAGGATTTCGGAGATACCATTGCAGGATTTTTCTCGGATGAACCGGAGATCGGGAACGGTCATCTCTATCAGATGGATCAGAAGATATATCAGATGGAAGATCAACCTTGGAGCAGGGAACTTGCACAGGATCTTGAGAAAACGTTTGGAACGGAATATGCAAAATATCTGCCGCTTTTATGGGAAAGGGAATTTGATGAGAATCTGACGGCCAAGGTGCGTTTCAGTTACATGGATAAAGTTACCAGATGCGTGGAAAGGGATTTTTCCCGGCAGATAGGAGACTGGTGTCACAAACACGGTGTCGAATACATAGGCCACCTGATCGAAGACAATAACCAGCATGCTCGCTGCGGATCGAGTCTGGGACACTATTTCCGCGGACTGGCAGGACAGGATATGTCAGGAATAGATGAAATTGGAGGACAGGTATTACCACAGGGAGAAGATATTGCTTATGTCTCTCATCTGGGGACACCGCGTGACGGTGTGTTTTATCATTTCACATTGGGGCGTCTTGCTTCCAGCGCGGCAGCAATAGATCGTCGTAAAAAAGATCGCTCCATGTGCGAAATTTTGGAAATTATGGCTGGAAAGAAGGGGTGAGACTGGAGGCATATCTGGCGGATCATTTTATGGTTCGAGGTGTGAATCATTTTGTTCCGCATGCTTTTTCGGCCAAGGATTTCCCGGATCAGGACTGCCCACCGCATTTTTATGCACATGGACATAATCCGCAATACCGTCACTTTGGAGTGCTGATGAATTATATGAATCGTATCTGCAATCTGATAAACGGTGGACATCATGAGAGCGAAGCGGCGATTTTGTATCATGGCGAAGCCGAGTGGACAGGAATGACATGCATGTATATTCAGGAACCGGCGAGAATTCTGACGGAAGCACAGATTGGATTTGACTTCTTGCCGTCAGATATTTTTACAGACAGTTGTTATGAAACGGATCTGAGTGACGGATTACAGGTCCATACACAGAAATATAAGATTTTCATTATTCCACAGACCGATTATATAACAAAGGAAACGGCAGAAGCTGTTATCCGACTGGGAAAACAGGGATTCCCCTGTGTATTCCTAAATGCCTATCCCAAAGGAATATGCAGTTGGATCGACAGTAATAGTGAAGCGGAAAGGTTGTCACAAATACGCAAATACGCAGAAACATTGCCGGTAACGAAACTTTTGGAGTACATGAGAAAGCACAGGATGCCGGAAATACAGATGATTCCGGAGAATAAAGATATTCGCAGTTACAGGTATCATGGAGACCCGGAACTCTTGTACCTTGTGAATGAAGGAACGACGATATATGAAGGCACGGTGCTCTTGTCAGATAAAAGAGAGATATGCTATCGGTATAATGCATGGGAAAATGAACTGGAAGAGCTACAGCTAAAAGAAGGAAATTCGATAGAGTTTAATGTGCGGATAGAACCCGGAAAAAGTTGGATCATCATATTTGATACGGAAACCCCGGACTGTTTGAAAAAGCAATCGACGTATGCGGTAACAGGAGGCAGAAATTTGAATAAAGGATGGACACGCTCGGTGTGCGATAGCATTCATTATCCTGTATTTGAACAGCCTGTAGCGGTAGAATTACCAGATCATGCAGAGAAGGAAATGCCGGATTTCGGCGGTGTGATTCGTTATGAACAGGAAGTGGAACTGAGACCGGAAGAAATACAACATGCAGTTTTAGAAATCAGTGACGCAGGGGAAGCCGTACAAGTATTTGTAAACGGAGCAGATTGTGGAATCCAGATTATTCCACCGTATCGGTATGAGATTGATAAGTTACTTATAACAGGAAAAAACCGGATTGTAATCGAAGTTGCTACTACATTGGAGCGGAGAATACCACCAAAGAGAAAACAGGAGAACTGGAAACCGGAGAATCAGATCGGTTTATGCGGAGAAGTACATTTATATCACAAAAATAACAAGAGCAGGAGGAACAGGAAAATGAAATTATTTCCGGAGAATTTTTTATGGGGAGCAGCCAGTGCTTCCTTCAGATAGAGGAGCCAGAAATGAGGATGGTAAGACCGACAGTATCTGGGACGCTACTGCAGATGGACACATCAAGCGGAACCTAAATGGGGATAAGGCTTGTGATCATTATCATCGTTACAGAGAGGATATCGCTCTGATGAAAGAGCTGGGATTGAAGAGTTACCGGTTTTCCGTCAGTTGGCCGAGAGTTATGCCTCAAAGAGGTATTATCAACGAAAAAGGACTTCAGTTTTATCGAGATCTGACAGGCGAACTGCGTCGTGCCGGGATTGAGCCGCTGTGTACTTTGTATCATTGGGATCTTCCTATGTGGGCTTACAACGAAGGAGGATGGGAGAATCCACAGATTATTGATGAATTTAAAGAATATGTTCAGACTGTGGTAGACGCTTTATCTGATAAAGTGCGTTATTGGATAACGTTCAACGAGCCGGCATGCTTTATCGGGTTCGGTTATTTTGAAGGTCGACAAGCTCCCTTTTAAGACAAATACGATGACAAAAGAGCGACGATTCAGTGATCTGGCTTACATCAGCAGGAATGTATTATTATGTCACGGATATGCGGTGAAAATTATTAGAGAACGTTCGAAACTTGCAGATCCGCAGATTGGATTCGCCTTGAATGGACGCAATTTTGTGGCGTATGATGAAACGACTGATGGAATCGAAAAAAGCAAGAAGTGAAATGTTTGATATTGAAAAGGATTTTCCATGGCGGTAAACTGGTGGGCAGATCAATGATTTTGGGAAAAGCACCACAGTATCTGGAAAAGGTTTTGACACAAGAGGATTTGAAAGTAATCTGCCAGCCGTTGAACTTTTTGGGTATAATATTTATTTTGCTAACAATTATAATGCAGATGCAAAATCTCCCGATCTCGGCTGGCCCGGAATGCCACGTACACAGTTAGGATGGGCGATTACCCCCGAGGTACTTTACTGGTCTCTCGAAATTCCTGTATGAACGATATCATCTTCCAATTCTGATTACGGAGAATGGTATGTCCAATCTTGATTTTGTAATGAGTGACGGTAAGGTACATGACCCTCAGAGGGTTGATTATATGTATTGCTATCTGAGTAAATTGTATCGTGCAATGAATGATGGGATTCCTGTGATAGGATATACAGCATGGGCATTTACAGATAATTTTGAGTGGGCGGAAGGATGCGACCAACGAGATTTGGATTAGTTTATGTGGACTATAGATCACAGCAGCGAATTCCGAAAGATTCCTTTTATTGGTATCAGCAGGTGATTCGGGATAATGGTGTTGGCGATATCATGCAGTAAAGAGGCGTATGATAAAAAGTACAGAACAAACATTCGATTTTGTTCTGTACTTTTTTATTTTTGAATGATATACTAGACGGGTAATCATACTAAGAAAATGATGGAGTTTTTCGAGGCGCTGGTAGAGCAACTTTATGATGAAATAATAGTGAAGAATTTAAGAATTTTTGATATAATAAGAAGAGCAGAAAAGGAGGACTGATACAATGACTAATGCAGAAGCTTGGGATTATGCAATCGGAATGATCAGGGTAGATGGACTTGAACCTACAGAGGATTTAAAAAAAATATATCGAAAAAGAAAAAACAGGTGAGGCAACGATGGAAGATGTTAAAAAATTTCTTGATAAGAAATATAAGATGAAGGAGCCTGCGAATGCGTGATCCGTATTTGTATGAAAATACAGAGGTATTAAAAACAAACTGGATATCAGAACGCAGGATGGGCTGAATGATGCAGGAAGCAGATTACGTGGTGTATCGTTTAAAAGAGTTAGCAATGAATCCATTGCCGGGAGAATATAATACCGAACATCTTTTAAGGATGCACCATTATATTTTTTTAGGATTTATATGAATGGGCAGGAGAACCACGTATCATTGCTATCTATAAGGAGGAAGATGTCCTCGGAGGTATGTCAGTAGAGTACTCTGATCCGTTTGATATCGTGAAGGATATTCACAATATCCTTTCAGATATGCGAGGAAAGCCTTGGAAAGATATGGATAGAAAGCGTGCAACAGTCGAATTTTTGCGATTCTCTGGCAAGACTATGGAAAGTACATCCTTTTCGGGAAGGAAACACCAGAACAACGATAACATTTTGCTGCCAATATGCTGATGCGATTGGCTTAAAGATAAACAGAGAGTTATTTGAAAAAAACAGCAGATATGTTCGAATGGCCTTGGTAGCATATAATGCATATTTTGCGGATGGCAGTAATTTCTCAAAAGAGAGAATATCTGGAAAAATAGTATATGATGCAATGGCTGAGCGTACAGTGTTATGAAAATGTTGAAATATTGCGTGTTATCATCAGGGTATAAGAAGTACAGAACAAACATTCGATTTTGCTCTGTACTTTTTTATTTTTGAATGATATACTAGACAGGTAATCATACTAAGAAGATGATAGAGACTTCCTATTTTTACAGATAGAGTTTTACAGATAGAAGCGAAAA
>VOFH01004349.1_pt1 | contig 15123 bp, 22 predicted proteins | sample 5384091 | NCBI WGS metagenome assembly VOFH01 (sample SAMN12384727, study PRJNA508395) | human gut metagenome | isolation source: healthy gut G | host: Homo sapiens
TTGCATAAATTGCCTCCTGAATAGCCTGTGAAAGAAATGGTCTCCAGTCCCCGTTCTGCAGACTGATTCCCATCTGGTATGAGACAGCGGACTGAAAGCACAGCGCGAGAAAACGCCGTGCCTGTGTTTTGGTGAACGCCACCGGCCCTCTTGCGGTGCAGATGCAGAGCATTCCGTTCTTGTATGGAACCAGGGTGTATTGATAGTCCTCCAGATGGATACGGTGGCTGGACCTTCCGTCAGTGGGTTTGAGCGGCTCCTCGCTTGACTGCTCCTGCTGATTTCCCAGGTCTCGAGACGAACGCGGAGAAGATCAGATACGGCTCAAATGCCGGGTTCAACTGGAGCGCCAGCTCCCTGAGCGCGTCAGGAGTGCCGGAGGAGTTTGCCAGCAGTTTGTCAATCATCTTCCCTGGTATTGGGGGTCGTTTTCAAGAATCGCGGTTTTCAGGTCGAACAAGACGTCATCCACATAGAGGCTGTCAAAAACAAGATGGGAATGTTACTCTTGTTCGACAGCGTGCAAATGGAGTCGGGGAGTTGTCGGAAGTAAACATTTTTAATAGCAATTGCCGCGATTTTGCACTGGAATAAACTGGCTAGGGCTTCCTCCGCGGCGGATGGATCGTCTTTCGCGGCAGACAACGTGGTGATGACAAATTCGCCCTTTGGGAAGCTCTGCATGATGGCAGGCCCGGTCTCCCACTCGAAGAAGCCCGCGCTCTGCACATGATTACAGAGCCCACATTCGCCGGAGACGAGAGCGAAATTTTTTAAACAGAGGGCGCGAGAGAATGTCATTTACTGTGATCATCGTGTTTGTATCCTTTCAATCCGGGCTGGAGGGGACAATTTTTCATCCCCTATTATTCATGAAAATTAGTCTCTATGCAATAGAAAATCTGAGCCGAAGTGGAAAATTTTGACCAGAATGACCATTGTACAATTTACAAATATTTCTGTCGAATTTTGAAATTCGTCCAATTGAATAAAATTTAATAATATGTAATCATAAAATTATCAGAAATAAACAGAAGACTTGCACGAAAATAAAGAGAAGAATGATACTAGGGAGGCGTGTCAACATGAAACCCTTTGAATTTCAAGTCGACTATGTGAGGGAGCAGTTTCCGGCCCTGCGCAAAAGCGTCAACGGCCTGCCCGCGGCGTTCTAGACGGCCCCGGGGAACTCAGGTGCCTCTGCGCGTGGTTGAGAAGATCAACGACTACCTGCTCTGCAGAAATGCCAATGCACACGGCGTCTTTAAAACCTCTGTGGAGAGCGACGCGCTGGTAGTGCGGGCCCGGGAGACCTTTGCGGATTTCTTCAACTGTGATCGGAGGAGGTCGCCTTCGGCGAGAACTCCTCCAACAATTTCAAGCTGGCGCTGGGCATGGCCCGCCAGCTTAAGCCCGGCGATGAGATCCTGATTACAGACATTGACCATGAGGGAAATCGCTCACCCTGGAGGACCCTGGAGGATTTCGGCGTGGTGGTCAAGAGCGTCAAAATCCACCCGGAGGCCATCACGCTGGATTTTGAGGACTTCCGCCCAAGCTGACGGATAAGACCAAGGTGCTGGCTATCAACTGGGCGGCCAACTCCTGCGGAACGATTACCGATGTCAAGAAATTCATTGATGAGGCACATCGTGTGGGCGCGATTACGGTGGTTGACGCGGTGCAGTACGCACCCCATAAGGTGATTGACGTGAAGGCGGTCGGCATGGATATTCTACTCTGCTCCGCCTACAAGTTCTTCGGTCCACATTTGGGTATCATCTATTGCAAAAAGGATGTGGGCGAACAGATCAAGACGGCGCGCGCGTCATGGCATATGACAACGTTGAGATGCCCTATCGCCTGGAGACGGGTACCATCGCCATGGAGGCAGTGGTAGGTGCCGCGGAAGCCGTGGAGTTCATCGCGGACATTGGCCGCCAGCACAGCCAGTATTTTGAGGAGGAGACCGCCGCTCTGAGCGGACGCCGTAAGAGGATTGTCTCCGGTTTGCTGGCCATTGACAAGTACGAGGAGGCGCTGGCAGACCAGCTCAGGGCCGGTATCAGCCAGTTGCCGGGCGCCAAGGTGTACGGACCTCCGGTCGGGCATCCCAGAACTGCCACGGTGTCCTTCACCATCAGCGGCATCCACTCCAATAAGATCGCAAGATTCCTGGCCGAGCGGGGCACCTTTGTGTGGGACGGCGATTTCTACGCCATTGAGACGATTCTCCACACGCTAAAATGGATGCTTGCGGCGGCTTCGTGCGGATTGGCTTGAGCCCTACCCACGCAGGCAGACGTGGATCGGGTGCTGACAGCGCTGCGCGAGCTGTGCGCAAACTGAGGGACAACTCTTTTCCTGGACGCATCTGGCCGCGGAATCAAAGCGCGGGAGGCCCCCTGGCGAACACGGTTGTTCATACATTTGCCCATGAGTGTAGATGGGCAGAGTAAATACAAAGAGAAAGTAGAAGGGAGAAAGACCATGAACAAAGAGACCAAGAAACAACGACGGCAAAAGCGCAAACCAACTCTAACGGAGAGCATCGTTCTGGTGCTTCTGATCGTGGCGGTCGCCGCCTCGTTCACGCTACTGGGACTCAAAAGTGTTCTCCTGATGGTTACCATTACGATCTTGGCCGTAATCATGGGTTTCATCTGTGGGTATTCCTGGAAGGAGATGTCCGCGGCCGGTGAGGAGAAGGTCCGCAAATCCGCCTCCGTCATGATGCTGCTCCTGGTAATCGGCATGATGTTGGCCGCATTCATGTACAGCGGCACGCTTCCTATGGTGCTCTATTACGGCATCAAACTGGTGAATCCGAGCTGGCTTGCCCTCTCAGGCTTTCTGCTGTGCTCAGTGTTCTCCCTTGCTACAGGCACCTCCAACGGCTCTGCCAGTACGGCCGGCTTTGCGATCATGAGTATCGCGGCAGCCATGGGCGATGCGGTGAACTTTGGCCTTGTGGCCGGTGCCTGCTACGCCGGCTCCATGCTGGGCGACAAGATGTCCCCTCTATCCGACACCACGATTCTCGCATCTATGATTACAGAAAATGACATCTTCGACCATATCCGCCACATGTCCAAAACTGTCGGCCCTGCCGCGCTGATTACCATCATCTACGTGATCTACGGCGCGATGAACCACGGGGCCACCACATCCGTGGACGGAACCGCCGCGCTGCTGTCTGCGCTGGAGACACTTTTACAGTTTCAACATTATTTTGCTGCTGCCCTTTGTTGTGATTATCTACGGCGCCATCACCAAAAAGGATACCAACATTGTCATCCTGCTGGCGGCGCTCTTGGCCGTTTTGCTGGGGTTCTTTTTATCAGGGCTTGCCACTTGCAAATGGGATTAATGCCATGCACTCCGGCTTCAATGCTCAGATCATTCTGGACATGCACCCTGAGATCGACGCAGAGGCGATCTCTCCGCCTCCGGCGTACTTACATTGCTCAACCGCGGCGGTATTAGCGCCATGGTGGATGCCTTCATCATCACTTTTATCTGCATGTACTTTGCTGGCATTCTGGAATACATCGGTCTGATGGACGTCCTGGTCCACAGGGTGTTTGGTTTCGTCAAAGGGTACAGGCTCCCTGATCGTGGTCAGCGGCATCATCTGCATCCTGCTGGCGGGCACCGCCGGCTCCACTGCCGTCATTCTGATCGGCGGACCGATGCTGCTGCAAAAGTACAAGGAGATGGGCCTGCATACGCTGAACCTGTCCAGAACGCTAGAGGACTTCGGCACCGGCTCCACCGGCTTTTATCCCTGGACCTCATCTGGAATTCTATACGCCTCCGTTCTGGGGCTAGCAACCTGACGTTCCTGCGGTATTCCTTCTTTAGCTGGTTGGTCTGGGCCTTCGCGATCTTCTACGGCTTTACCGGACTTTGCATCAAGAAGGCCGCCCCTGAGACGCAGATTACAGAGGTGAAAGCCTGAGCAATATCCGCGCACTCGGAGCGAAGGGGTGGGAGCGCATAGCCGCTCTCCCCCCCGCTCACGGGGAAGGACTCTGTCAGACCACGTAGGCATGGTTTGACCACGTATGGAGGTACAAGGAAATGATCGCGTTAAATCAAAAGGATCTGCACGTTCACTCCCCGTTTTGCCCGCACCGGGCCTCCGATGCCCGCTGGAGGAGTACCTGACCGCAGCGGAGAAACAGGGCATTGTGGAGCTGGGCTTTGCCGAGCACGGCCCATTTCCGGCGCCGCTATCCCTGACGCAGTATACCAAGCATCCGACGCTTACGGATGAGGAGGTTGAGCTGTATTTTCGTGAGATGTACGCGCTCCGGGAGACCTATACCGGGCCGGTGAAAATCACCATCGGTCTGGAGGTTGATTTCCTAGAAGGGTTTGAGGAGGAGACGGCACGGTCCCTCGATCTCTACGGCCCCAGGATGGAGGACGGCCTTCTCTCCGTGCACAATCTGCTGGTGGATGGCAGATACCTGAATCTTGGCTATCAGCATAATATCATCGCGGCGGTGGGGAAGATGGGCGCCCGGAAGCTCAGCGAACTGTACTACAGAACTATGCTCAAGCTGGTGATCACAGATCTGGGGCCCTATAAGCCCAAGCGGGTCGGCCATCCCACGATGCTCGCTCTGTGCGGAAAACACTTCCCGGAGTTCAATGAGGAGCGAGCTCTGATGGAGGAGTTTGTCGCTGCGGCCAAGGAATACGGCTTTGCGCTGGAGCTGAACACCGCGGGGCTGGAGTCCCCAGAGGACTGCGAGGAGATTTATGGGCAGGCGCTGCTGCCGTACATGAAAAAAAGTATGACGTTCCCGTATCTTTGAGGGCCGACGCCCACAGGCCGGAGCGAATCGGCAGTGACTTTGACCACCCGTGATTCTGGAGGCCATGAAATATCTGCGTCCCGTCTGGGGAGACGGACGCTGAGAGCCGCCCGCGCAACAGGCACAGCGAGGTACGAGGAAGCAGCAAATGACTGCATTGGATAAAAAGGATCTGCATGTACACACGCCCTTTTGCCCGCATCGCCACACGGATGCGCCGCTGGAGGCCTATCTGGCCGCGGCGGAGAGGGCCGGAATGGCGGAGGTAGCGTTTACGGGCACGCGCCGCTGCCGATTCCGCTGGAGCGGACGCAGTACGAGGAGAATCCCAACCTGTCCGCGGACGGGGTGGATGCCTACTTTGCCGGTATGCAGGCCTTTCGAGAGCATTACACCGGCCCGGTGAGAATGCGCATCGGCCTGGAGGTGGAATATTTTGAGGGCTGTGAGGAGGAGACGGCACGGTCCCTCGATCTCTACGGCCCCAGAATGGAGGACGGGCTTATCTCCGTGCACAACCTGCTGGTAGATGGCTGTTACCTGAATCTGGACTACCGGCACAACATCATCGCCGCCGTGAAGGCAGTGGGGGCCAGAAAGCTGGGCGAAATCTATTACCGGACCCTCATCAGGTCAGTGACGGCGGACCTGGGGCCCTGGCGGCCAAGACACGTCGGGCATCCGACGCTGTTAGGGCGCTGTGGCAGGCTGTTCCCGGAGTTCTATGACAACCTTCCGGTGATGGAGGAGTTTATCCTAGTGGTGAAAGAGCAGGAATGTGCGCTGGAGCTGAATACCTCTGGGGTGCTGTACCCGGACGACTGCGGCCAAATTTATGGCGAGGCACTGCTGCCGCTCATTCAAAGCACCGGGTGCCGGTCTCCCTGGGCTCTGATGCCCATGAGCCGGAGCGAATCGGCGGCGGGTTTGACTTGCCGGTGATTCAGGAAAATCTGAAAACGCTGCTTCCCGTGTGGGAGGCGTGAGTACGCCCCGACGGACTGCCGGCGGACAAGCGGAAAAAAGGCGAAGCAATATGATGGAGGCTGGACAATCTACGGGAGTTTCATGCGCTGAGTGTCTTTTGAGGATGACGTTGGCGGTTTTCTTGGGCGGCTTCATCGGCCTGGAGCGCAGTCAGAAGCACCGGCCGGCGGGGTTCCGCACCTATATGCTGATCTCCCTGGGGGCTGCGCTGACCATGATACTTAGCCAGTATGAAACCGAGATGATGAATACCTGCTGGCGGGAGACTGCATTACGCGTCGGAATTCGGACAGATGTATCTCGCTTTGGCGCACAGGTCATCAACGGCGTTGGCTTTCTGGGTGCGGGCACAATCCTCGTCACGCACAATCGGAGCGTGAAAGGTCTCACCACCGCCGCAGGACTGTGGGCCTCTGCCTGCATGGGTCTTGCCATCGGGGCGGGGTTCTATGAGTGCGTGCTCCGGTATTTTTTTCTGATTCTGTTTTGTATCTGCATCCTTCCGAGGCTGGAGAAGCGCATGAAAGCCTACATGAAAAATATAAACATCTACGTGGAGCTGACATCACTGACCAGATTCGTTCTGTCATTACCTGCCTGAAGGCACGGCAGATCCGTATCTATGAGGTGGATATCGAGCGCGGGCGCGAGGAAAGAATCCAAGTGCTGTTTTTTATGTTCGCCTCCCAAAATCGCAGCCGCATATTGAGGTGATTTCCATCTTGATGAAGCTGGACGGTGTGCTGACCGTACAAGAAATTTAAGGGGGCCTATGCTGCATGTTTTTGATGCCTTTCGCGATATATCAACGCTCTCTGTCGTCATCCGCCTGCTGATGGCCGTGCTCTGCGGAGGAGTGATTGACTGGAGCGAGTACAAACGCCGCCCGGCGGGCTTCCGCACCCATATTCTGATCTGTCTGGGGGCGTCTGTTACCACGCTGACGAGTCACTATCTGCTGCTCTATATGGAGTGTTATACGGATGTCGGCAGGCTGGGCGCCCAAGTCATCGCGGGGATCGGCTTCATTGGCGCCGGGTGTATTCTTGTGACACGAAACCGGCGGGTGCGGGGGTTGACCACGGCGGCCGGCCTTTGGAGCGCGCGCTATCATCGGCCTGGCCATCGGCGCCGGCTTTTATGAGGGCGCCATTTACGCAACGCTGCTGGTGCTGCTGGCGGAAATGGTGCTTACAAAACGCATGAAATACCTGCTCTGGAGATACTCCGCGAGATCAATCTGTACCTTGAATGTACGCAGAACGCATGTCTGGACCAGCTGATGCAGGATCTCCGCATGGAGGGATCAAGATCCTGGACCTGGAGATCACGCGGGCCACTGCCTGCGAACAGGACACCGCCTGTGCGCTCCTGACGCTGCAGCTACACAAGCAATATGACATGGACCAGCTGCCGGGAGATTTCGGACTGCCAAGGCGTGATGTCCGTTGAGCAGTTCTGAGTTTGGATGTCGGATGACAAAGGAGATACATACTATGATGAAATTGTCCAGCAAGATTCAAAAGTGCGGCTTTTCCCCATGCGGAAATTTCAGTCCTATCAGGTGGCGGCGGAGGCCCGGGGTCTAAAATCTATCACCCTAAACATCGGACAGCCGGATATTGAGACGCCGAAGGTGTTTTTGACACGATCCGGGAATTCCGACAGCCTGTTTTGAGCTACGCACCGTCCCCGGGCGTACCGGCCTATCTGGAGGCGGTGAAGCGCTATTACAGCGAGCTGAATGTCCCGCTTCAACAGGGAACATCCTGGCGACGACCGGCGGCAGCGCGAGGCGCTGAGATTGCCCCTGCCTGCATTTTTGGACGACGGCGACGACGGATCCGATTCCGGAGCCCTTATCCCAACTACAATACCTTTGTCGGATAACCGGCGGCTCTATCCGCCCAATTTCCACCTCTCCAGAGGAGGGGTATCTGCGGACCGGGCCAGGATTGAGCCGCTGATCAACGAGCACACTCGGGCCATCCTGATGACGAACCCGGGTAACCCCACTGGCGTTGTCCTCTCCCCGGAGGAAGTGCGGCTGATGGCGGAGATTGCCAGGGAGCACGACCTCTTCCTCATCGGAGACGAGGTGTACCGTGAGTTTGTGTATGGCGGCGAAAAGCTGACGACCCTGTTGGAACTGGAGGATATGGCAGAGTATGTGGTGGTGATCGACTCGGTCTCAAGCGGTTTTCCGCCTGCGGCCCGGGTCGGCGCGCTGATCTCCCGCAACCAGGAGCTAATGGCCAATGCCATGAAGATCTGCCAGGGCCGGCTGTGCTGCAACGCTGGATCAGGTGGGTGCCACGGCACTCTACGGTGTGGATTCCTCGTATTTCGCCGCTGTGCAGGAGGAGTACAAAAAGCGCAGGGACACCTGTATGGAGGGCCTCTCCAAAATTCCCGGTGTGATGTGCGAATGTCCTAAAGGGGCGTTCTATATTATGGCCAAGCTACCAGTTGATGACACAGATCGTTTTCAGGCCTGGCTGCTGGAGGAATTTGACAACCACGGCGAGACCGTGATGTTCGCACCCGGCGAGGGCTTCTATGCCACGCCCGGCAAGGGACGGGATGAGATCCGTATCGCGTATGCTCTGCAGCAGAGGGATCTAGAGCGGGCCATGGCAGTGCTGGCCAGCGGGATTCAGGCTTATACGGCGCGCGCCGGAAAATCATAAATATTTCATGAAGTACGAAGACAATTTGGAGGAATATAGAAATGAACGCCTATCTTGCCAGTGTAATTGAAAACGTCAAATCCAAGTGCGCCAATGAACCGGAATTCGTCCAGACGGTGGAGGAGGTCTTCTCCTCCCTGGAGCCTGTGATCGAGAGGCATCCGGAGTATGAAAAAGCGGACCTTTTGAACCGGATGGTGGAGCCGGAGCGAATGTTTACCTTCCGCGTGGTGTGGATGGCGGATGACGGCACTTGGCATACCAACGTCGGCTATCGCTGCCAGTTCAATGGGGCCATCGGCCCTTACAAAGGGCGGCCTGCGGTTCCAGGCGAATGTATATCCTGGCATTATCAAATTCCTGGGTTTTGAGCAGATCTTCAAGAACTCTCTGACCGGACTGCCCATTGGCGGCGGCAAAGGCGGCAGTGACTTCGACCCCGCCGGCAAGTCCGACGCGGAGATCATGCGTTTTGCCAGAGCTATATGCAGGCGCTGTACCGCTATATCGGCCCCGATGTGGATGTTCCCGCCGGTGACATGGGCGTGGGCGCCCGGGAAATTGGATATCTGTACGGAGAGTACCGCCGCCTGAAGGGCGTCTTTGAAAACGGCGTGTTCACCGGCAAGGGATTCTCCTATGGCGGAAGCCGCATCCGTCCGGAGGCGACTGGCTTCGGCGCGGTGTACTACCTGGAAAATGTTCTCAAGCACGAGGGAGAGTCCATCCAGGGAAAAACCATCGCCTGCGCGGGTTTCGGCAACGTGACCTGGGGCATCTGCAAGAAGGCGGCGGAACTGGGGGCCAAGGTGGTGACGCTGTCTGGCCCTGACGGCTATATCTATGATCCTGACGGAGTCACAACCAGTGAGAAAGTAGCGTACCTGCTGGAAATGCGCGCCAGCGGCCGGAACGTGGTCAAGGACTACGCTGATAAATTCGGCGTGGAGTTCTATCCCGGCGAGAAGCCTTGGGGAGTCAAGGTGGATATCTGCATGCCGTCGGCCATGCAGAACGATGTCTATTTGGAGCACGCCAAGAAGATCGCCCAGGCCGGCGTCAAGTACTACATCGGGCCGGGAGGCCGTAGAAGCGATCAAGGATTACGACCAGGCGCAGACCGACAAACTGGTGTACGAGGCGGCGAAGATCATCTATCAGCATGCTGCTGAACTGGCCCGGGAGGCCGTGGACGAGACAGGGCTGGGGTACTATGAGGACAAGATCTGCAAGAATACGGACACGCCGGCGGCGTTTTGGGCATACCTGAGGGATAAGAAGTCCGTGGGGATCATCAGCGAGAACAAGGAGACGGGGATTATCGAGGTGGCGCACCCTGTGGGTGTGATCGCGTGCGTGACACCGGCGACGAACCCAAATGTGACCCCGCTGGGGAACTTCATGGACGCGGTGAAGGGGAAGAACGCGATCATCGTCTCTCCCGCGCCCCGTGCGGCGAAGTCCACCACCCACACGGTGGAGCTGATCCGGGAGGCAATGGTGAAGTGCGGCGCCCCGGCCGACCTGATCCAGGTGCTGAGCGAGGTGACGCTGGCGAACTCACAGGCGCTGATGGAGGCGTGCGACCTGGTGATCGCCACCGGCGGCAGCGGGATGGTGAAGGCGGCGTACTCCAGCGGAACGCCGGCATACGGCGTGGGCCCCGGGAACCCGCCGGTGGTTCTGGACCGTGGGTATGACCTGAAGGAAGCGGCGAAGATGACGGTGACGGCAGTGGGGAGTGACAACGGCATCCTGTGCGACGGGGACAACCTGCTGCTCTATCCCCAGGAGGAAGAGGAGAAGTTCTTCCAGGCACTGAAGGACGAGGGCGTGGTGCTGTTTGAGGAGAAGGGGGATGTGGAAAAGTTTGGCGCGGTGCTGTTCCACGACGGACATCCCGTGCCGGAGCTGGTGGGGAAAGACGCGCCGGTGATTGCGAAGGCGGCGGGCTTTGACATTCCGAAGGACACAAAGGTCATGGGCTTGAAGATCGACGCGGTGGGGAAGGCGAATGTGCTGAACAAGGAGATCATGGGCCCCATTGTGGTGCTGAAGGGGTATGAGAGCTTTGAGGAGGCCGTGGCGATGGCGATCCAGAACATGGAGGAGGCCGGTGGCATCGGGCACACGGCGGGTATCTTCAGCAATGACCGCAAGCATATTGAGTACTATGGCGAGCGGATTCCTGTGGCGCGGGTACTGGTGAACCAGCCGACTCCGGACGCATGGGGCCCGAGCACGAACGGGCTGAGTCCGGCGGTGTCTGAGAGCTGCGGCACGTGGGGGAATAACATTCTGTGCGAGAACGTGGACTACATCCATAAAATCGACGTGTGCATTATAAAAGACATGACCCGTTGGGGGCGCGACTATCTCCAGACAGGGAACACTATGAAGATTTTCAGACGGGTGCGCTTTATCACGGCATAGATACCGAGAAGCCCGACACGCTGAGGTTTGCGCCCTTTATCAATATCATGTCGGAGTGGTACGCGAAAAGATACCAGCGACAAGGTCAATTATTAAATTAAGAACCAGGTCATCTGACCTGGTTCTTAATTTTGTGGTTTTAACAAAACAGCTATATTGGTATCAAAAATTTTGTTTTTCTAATCATTTATGCAAAGAACGCTCAACTTAATGACATTAGTGACAAGGTACAGCGCATCTTTCAGATGAGCGTGTCCGGCTTGGAACCTACTCAAGTCGCCAAGAAACTGCGCTCCGAGGGTGTGTTGCCTCCAGCGAGTATCTGCAAAGCATCGGTGTGAAATACCCGGTAAAGCCCCCGGCGTTCCCGTACAACTGGCGTTCCGCCACTGTAGCGGACATCCTCCCGGACACCCATCCCGCCATTATCGACTGGGAAACCTTCGCGCTCACGGGACCTCCGCCAACACCGCCTGTGAGTATGTTCTCCGGGTTTCTCTACTGCGCCGACAGCGGCGGAAAGCTGTAATTACAGTGCAACCAACAACTACAAGCGGGAGCAGGCGTTTTCTTCTGTTCCAGTTACCACAAAATTCAAGCGTGTGTTCCGCACACTATATTCGGGAACACATCGTGGAGCGGCTGGTGCTGGAGGGCCTGCAAAGGCTGCTGTAATATATCCAGTGTTACGAAAAACGGTTTGCACAGGAGCAGATGGAGTGGTTCGGCCTGCAAGAGAGGAGGGAACTGTCCACCAGACAGCGGGAGTTGGAGAAGGCCAAACAGCGAGTGGCGGAGATCGACAGGCTAATCCAGAAAAGTTACAAGGACATGAGCAATGGGCCATCTCGTCCTTCCCGGAGATCAATGTGCTTTTGAGAAAGTCCGGCAAGAGGCTGGAGCATTGGAGGGCAACAACTTTGCAGTCCATGCCACGCCATTGGCAGCCAGGACCGGCGCGTTGGTCAGAAGTCATGTCTGATAGCGGTAAGGATCAAGGTCATTCGCCTTGGCCGTCTCAATCATGCCGTAGATCACAGCGCTGCTCTGCGCACCGCGCGGCATGTTGGCAAAGAGGAAGTTCTTCCGCCTAATTACAAAGGGCTTCATGGACCGTCCCGTCAGATTGTTGCCCAGCTTCAGATAGCCATCCTCCAGAACGCGGCCCAAATACGACGATGGTTCCTTCAGATAATAAAGGGTTTTGCCCAACGCGGATTTCGGAGAGGCCCTGTTTGTTTTGCCCACGCCCATGCAGTGTTCATCACCGGCTTGACCGGGCCAGATGCTGCGTATATCGTTCTTCCGGTGGCAATCCGGCCAGTTCCTGCTCAATGGAGAACAGTCTGCGGCAATAGGCCTGTCCCTGCAATGCTGCGGCGTTGTGCTGGTCCTGCTTCGGCAGGGACTTCACAGCCCCATCAAACTTCCGCCGCAGGTGCGCCCAGCAGCCCACCACGCGAGTAGGCTCCGGCAGGCACACTGTGGTAGCTAGGATGGCCGTTCGCGTGGAGCCAGCCATGGAAGTCCATGAGGAATTCTGCCGAGTTGCTTGCTTTGCGGTCAGGGCGGTACTCGTAGGGGATCATCGGTTCTGCTGTATAGCTGCTGGTCCAGTAGAGCCACATATAGCTCTTGGACTGAGCAGACTTTCTCGGCTCTTTCAGCACTTGGAGCGTTGTCTTGTCCGCATGAAGTACCGCCTCCCTTCACAAAGCCATCGGTTCATCTTTACGTAGATCGGCGCCAGCTGATCATCAGAAGCCCGGAGAATCCAATTGGACATAGTCTGCTGGGAAAGCTGGGTGTCGGAACGGTTCAGGCCCTGTTCCTGCTGGTACAGAGGAGATGCCACCACAAACTTCTGTACCATAATATGAGCAATGATCTCCGGCGAGACATAGCTGCCGGAGATCACTGGCGGGACCTTTTCCGTTTCAGGGGCGGCGTTTCAAACATTTCAATTCTGCATTTCTGGCAGGCATAGGTGTAATAGACAACTTCACGGATCGTTGCTGTGGCAGGATACAGCACAAGCGTGCACCGGACCTCCTTGCCAATTTGCTCCACCATGGTGCCGCAGGCTGCACGAACTCGTTCCTCCTCTGGGATGCTGTGCTTCACCGTCTCAACAGCAACACACTCTTGGAGAATCTCATCCAGATCGCTGGAACGCTTCTGATGCATATGCACAGACACGGCGGTATCTTCAATCGGCTCCTCTTCTATGGGGCGCCATACCTCCGCTTCATTAAAGAGGAGACTGAGCTGTTCAGCGAGTTCTTTTTGTTGCCTGTTCAGAAGATGTACCAAAGAGCGTTTTCTTCACTAGACGCAACTACCCCATGAGATAGTCCAGTTTCTGGTTCAGCTCAGTGTTTTCGGCTTTGAGCGCGTCATATTCCGCGCGGGAGATGGAGATATGCTCCTCATTTCCCGTGATGCTTTTTTCTAAAATCGTGGTATCTTTCACACTTTAATTATATTGCAAAAGCCGTTGGAAAACCAGCGTTCCCAACGGCTTTTGGGCTAAATGTTTGAATTTTACAGCTACACGACACAGCTTAGTCCCGTTACCTCTTTGTGAGCTTTTTGGCTGCTCAATTTTTCGGTCCCCCCCATTAGCCACCGGTATTGCTGAGGCGTCAGGGCCCTCACTTCGCTTTCAGAGCGCGGCCGCTGGTATACGCCCTGCTCCAGCCGTTTATACAGCAGAATGAACCCGCCCTTTTCCCAGCACAACCCCTTGATCCGGTCTTTCCGCTGTCCGCAGAACAGAAACAGCGTGTCCGTGAATGGGTCCAACTGAAACTGCTGTTGGACAATACTGGTCAGCCCGTCGATTCCGCGCCACAGATCCGTATACCCGCAGGCGATGTACACCTTATCTGCCCCGGTGAAATCGTTCAGCATATCGCAGCAACTCCACCAATGCCCGCAGTAATTCCGGCCCCACTTCCTGGTACAGGTCTATGCTGCCGCTTCCAACATTGAGTGTTGCGGTACGTTCGAAACGTTTCGCAGTGGCTGCGGCGCTGGCAGTTCCACAAATACAGTCACAGAACGTCCCTCGCCGTCTTTCCTGCGAATACCCGACAGGACCTCTCATTCCCATCGGTAATACGTTGTTGGCGTGACGCCCCGTTGGCGACACCACTCCCGCACGGACAGCCCGCTGCTCCGGCAGCCCTGTATCGCCGATCCCCATTCCTGTACTTTCGCATGGTGCTTCAGTTCATTGCTCGTCATCTGGATGCGCCGCCTAAAGTTAATAGTGGTGAAACATTTCAAAACGTTCCACCACTATTTTCTCATGTCTGTCTATCTGTTACTGTGTTTGACGCTTACCCACATCTAAAACCGTAAATCTATTATACGGAGATGGCTGGACAAGACTGTCCAGCCATCCTTTCAGGAGCGTGCCTTTTCAACGAAGCTTTTTTTTTTCTGCTGCAATGAGCGTCAGAGGACGGAGCGCGTATAGGGAGCTTTATAAGAACCGTTACTTTTGCAGAAGAGGAGTCCCTATCCGGCGTCGGTTCCATGTTAGGCACAGACAGGATCAGCACGGCAGATTGTAAGGAACCCACCGATAATCATCAGCAGAGCTGCTTCCCCGAGATTGTAAAGATAGCGATACTATAGGACAGGAGAAAGTTCGCGGCACAAAGTGCGCCCAAATGCACCAGCTGCACATCATCAATAGACTGCATTTGCTCTGCAAAAACTTCGAAATGCTTTTCATCAAACCCACACCTCACTTGAGTCAACACACAAGTTGCAAAGATATGACGGTCGATGAGATGCTCGTCTACATCCCGTAGCTTACGAAGTGGAAGGAAAGGCTCCGGAAATGCGGGCAAAATTGCCAAAGGAGCGCATTGAAGAGTAGTACGGCAGACAGTCAAATATCATCGATTACACCTACACGAACTATGATCTCGCGGAAGTAGAGGCGGACTACCATAATTATTTTCGTGGTTGAACTTAAGGAGAGGAAACGTAGGAGGATGCTTTGCCCGAGTATTCTATGATCTATGAGGTTGCCCAAATGCCATTTTATAGACACATTTTGTAGATGCTTTTAACATCCTGAGGAGTTAAGCTACGCAATCCGGGGATAGTCAAATTGGGAAAGCTCGCGCAAGCATGATGCGCCATTTCCTCAAAAGATTCATCAGAAATAC
>VOFH01001591.1_pt1 | contig 15091 bp, 31 predicted proteins | sample 5384091 | NCBI WGS metagenome assembly VOFH01 (sample SAMN12384727, study PRJNA508395) | human gut metagenome | isolation source: healthy gut G | host: Homo sapiens
AGGAAATTGACGATGATCTCATTTTTGCCGGCAATCATCTGGCTGATCCTTCTTCTGGTTTTGTCAAGCCAGAATGAACCACAGACAGTGCAACCAGTTCGCCGATGGCAGAATGGATCCAACAGCACTTTTTTCCACAGGACAGTGTGGATTATGTGCATATGTATCTGAGAAAAAATGGGCACACTTTATCGTTTATTTCATAGAATCTGGGATTATTGGTTCTGGCAATGAAGAATGTGATGAAAGCCTGGAAAGCGGCGTGCGGTATTCGGACTTTGTACGATCCTGGCAATTGCAGATGAGGCACACAAGGTTCTGATCGTAGGAAGACATTGTCAGTGGGATGAAGCAGGAATCAATATTGTCGGTGTGATCATGGGAGTGCTGCTGACCTGGAGTATTCTATGGCTGATTCGTTGGGCAAGGGGAACACTTGAAGATTAGAAGGAATATTTTCGCAGAAAGCTTCATATAATGACATCAGGAAGACAAGCTGTGAAAGGGGAAATCGAAAGGTGATTCTTGGATATATTGTCTGTTTTCTCGGTGGTCTGATTTTGGCGTAGTCCTTATGTGTTTGCTTCAGATAAAGAGATGATTTGTGAGAGAGGTTGAGAGACCTCTTTTTTTGTATATCAGAAAGTATTTTCCTGATATACAAAAAATACTCCGTTTAGGATCTGCACAAACCGAAAACACCCGTTGTTGTTTTACATAAACTTAACATTTGGTTGATTTCAGACTTACATTTTACGTAACATATGTACTGTGCTTGAGGGAAGCATAAATACTGCAGAAAATAAAAAAAAGAAAATGCAGTGGGATTAGAAATGTATGAAATAAAGGAGATAATTAACATGAAATGAAAAAGTTTATCGCATTACTTACAGTAGCAGGTATGTAAAGTTCATCAAACGAAACTTCAGGAACAATGGCAGTTGGACACAGCAGCCGGTTCATGGAAGTTCATCAAACGATTCGTTTCGAAATGACTTCATCCGGATGTAAGATACAACGATGCAGGCGGTTATGTGTTATTACAATGGCACCAATCGTAAATGAGGATGTTGCAAAGGCAGGAGTTAAGAGTCTTACAAAAGATCAGCTCATCAGCATTTTCACAGGAAAGACAACAAACTGGAAAGATGTTGGAGGACCGGATGAGGATATTGTTCTTGTAACACGCCCTGATCTTCAGGAACAAGAGCAACATTCCAGAAATATGCACTGGACGGAAACGAAGAAGCTTCTAACACATCCATGGAAACAGATGATTCCGGAGTTCTTCTTACAAATGTAAAGAGTACAAACGGAGCAATCGGTTATGTAGCACTTTCTTATCTGACAGGAGATGCAGGTGTTGAGACAGTTGCAATTGATGATGTAGAGCCAACACTTGAGAATACTTACAGTGGAGAAAATATCCTGTATGGACATTCGAGCATATGTACACAAAAGGTGAGCCAAATGAAGTGACAAGTGCATTCCTTGATTATATCACAGGTGACAAATATGGCGATCAGATGGAGAAACTTGGTTATGGTGTTGCATCTAAGATGACAAAACAGAGCACTAATCAGCAAAACGAAAAGCTATGAAATGTACTGTGGCAGGGAAAATTCAGAACTGCCATGCCATTTCACTGATAAAATCAGGTGAAAATATGAAAAAAACAAAACATGTTTACAAAAAGAATATGCCTGGAGAGGACTTATGACAGCCGGAGGCCTTCTGGTTATCGTAATCACGATCTGTATCGGAGCATTCCTTGTATATAAAGGTTCTGGCACATTTACCATATTTGGTCATTCCATATTTGAATTTTAGGTTCGACAGACTGGGAACCGGCAGATAATGCCAGGGTGGTGGTACGGTCGGAGCATTGATCTTTATCGTGGGTTCTCTGTGTACATGTGGTCTGGCACTTCTGATTGCGACTCCATTTGCAGTAGGTTCTGCAATCTTTATGATTGAGATCGCGCCGAAATTCGGAGAAAAAGTTTTACAGACCAATCGTTGAAATTTTCGCAGGAATTCCATCAGTTGTTTATGGATGGGTTGGACTTACAGTCCTGATTCCGGCAATTAAAAAGTATTTGGACATTTACAGGTTGGACATTCAGTTCTTGCGGCAGGGATTGTTTTGGCACTTGATGATCTTCCCAACCATCAGTAATGTGGCGGCAGATTCCATTCATTCTGTTCCAAAAGATTACCGTATGGCAGCCTACGGACTGGGTTCTACCAAGATGGCAGTCCATTTATAAAGTTGTCATTCCGGCAGCAGGTTCAGGAATTCTTTCAGGAATTATTCTCGGACTTGCGAGAGCATTCGGTGAGGCACTTGCAGTTGCAATGGTAATTGGACAGACAACAGCTCTTCCAAAGGGATTATTCTCCACAACAAAGAGTTTGACTACAGAAATCGCAGCACAGATGGGAAATGCAACGGAGGGCGGTGAGATGAAGACAGCACTCTGGACAATGGCATTGTTATTGTTCTTATTATCGAAGCATCGGAAACCAGTTGTTCAACACGATCTATCTCGTATTTATCTCCCTGCTATTATCCATACCCATCGGTGTCTGCGCCGGAATTTATCTGGCCATGTACGCGAAAAAGGGAAAATGACAAAATTTCTAAGAATGTGTATTGAGACACTTTCTTCGCTTCCGTCCATCGTTGTGGGTCTGTTCGGATACCTGGTATTCCTCGTATTCTTCGGAATGGGAAAGAGCCTGATGGCGGGTGCCCTCTCCGTATCGATCCTGACACTTCCGCTGATCACGACGACCACCGAGGACGCCATCAAGGGACTCCCTGGCGGGATATCTTCAGGCGAGTTTAGGTCTTGGAGTGACAAAATGGCAGTCCATCTTCCATGTGCTTCTCCCGGCATGTCTCCCGCGCATCATGACAGGCGTCATCCTGGCGGCAGGACGTGGATTCGGTGAGGCGGCAGCGCTCCTCTACACCACAGGATCCGGAACGACCTGCGCTGGGGCAACTGGAACCTGGCAGCCCCGACCTGCCCGTTCAACCCGTTCCGCCCGGCAGAGACATTGTCGATCCAGATCTGGAACCTTCAGGTAAACGGTCAGGATAAGGCACTGGCGAAACCGCCTCCGCGGTCCTTATGATCCTGGTTCTGGCATTCAGCATCGGTGCGAATGTGGAGCCATCATCTGAAGAAAAAGAGCTCGCGAGGCAGCGTAAGAAACATTCGGAAAAGGACCTCAATGACAGATTCTATGTCAGTAATGAAACTCTGAGGATGGCATATGAGAGTTTTAGAGGGAAAAATATATGACTGATATGAAACCGAAATTTGATATCGAAAAGCCATCTGAATCTGCATTACGGCTCGTTCCATGCGCTTAAGGACATCAACATGCAGATCAGCGCCCATGAGATCACCGCGTTCATCGGACCGTCCGGCTGCGGAAAATCTACATTTTCTAAAGACATTGAACCGGATGAACGATCTTGTGGAAAATTGTAAGATTGATGGAAATGTTCTGCTCGACGGTAAGGACATTTTCAAAGGAAATGGACGAGATCACACTGCGTCATCGTGTCGGAATGGTATTTCAGCAGCCAAATCCTTTTCCAAAGAGTGTGTATGACAATGTGGCTTATGGACCGAGAATTGCCGGAATCAAGAAAAATCTCAGCTGGATGAGATCGTTGAGCGAAGCCTTCGTCAGGCAGCAATTTGGGATGAACTCAAAGACCGTCTGAATAAAAGTGCGCTTGGACTTTCCGGTGGACAGCACAGAGACTTTGTATCGCAAGAACACTTGCGGTAGAGCCGGAAGTCATTTGATGGATGAGCCGACATCCGCACTGGATCCAATCTCAACATCTAAGATTGAAGACCTTGCGATGGAACTGAAAAAAAGATTATACTATCGTTATGGTAACGCATAATATGCAGCAAGCTGTCCGCGTATCGGATAACACAGCATTTTTTCCTCTTAGGAGAAGTGATTGAATATAATGACACTGAAAAATTGTTCTCCATTCCTGAGGATAAGAGAACTGAGGATTACATCACAGGGAGGTTTGGTTGATTTATGCGGTACAGATATGATATGCAGCTTCATACATTGGATACACAGCTTACACATATGGGTGAATTGTGTGAAGCAGCAATTGCAAAGGTAACACAGGCGTTAAATGATGGCAGCACAGAACAGGCTCAGGTTGTGATCAAGGAAGATGAAGAAATCGATCAGATTGAAAAAGATATCGAGAGACTTTGTCTGAAACTTTGCTTCAGCAGCAGCCGGTTGCAAGAGATCTTAGAAGAATCTCAGCAGCACTTAAGATGATCACTGATATGGAACGTATCGGAGATCAGACTTCTGATATCGCAGAGATCATCATTTCCTCAAAGTGGGAGAAGATGGATGAGAATCTTGATAAGCTGACAACAATGGCAACAGGTGTAAGCAAGATGGTTCGCAACAGTGTAACAGCATACGTTGAGAAAGACCTTGAGCTTGCACGTACAGTTATGAAAGATGATGATGAGATCGATGATTATTTTGATGAGATCCGAGATCAGATGATTCAGTTGATCCGTGAGACTGACAGCCGTGATGGAAGAAAATCTTTGATCTGATCATGGTGACAAAATATCTTGAGCGAATCGGAGATCATGCGACCAATATTGCCGAGTGGGTAGAATTTTCAATTACCGGAGTGCATAAGGATAGTTCAGTGATGCATCAGGAGGGAGAACGAAATATATGATTTTTTGTGTAGAAGATGACGATAACATTCGCGAACTTGTAATCTACACTCTGGAGACAACCGGACTGGAAGCCAAAGGATTCGCAGACGGGACAGCATTTATGGAGGCTTTGGCGTTTGACACGCCAGAGCTTGTTTTGCTTGATATTATGCTTCCTGGGGGAAGATGGACTTGAGATTCTTAATAAACTGAAAAATTCATCAAAGACAAAGGATATCCCGTGATCATGGTGACAGCGAAGGGGTCAGAGTATGATAAGGTAGTGGGATTGGATTCCGGTGCGGATGATTATGTGACGAAACCATTTGGTATGATGGAGCTGATTTCCAGAATCAAAGCAGTGCTTCGCAGAAGTGGAAAGCAACAGGATAAGACGAAACTTTCTGTTGGAGGAATCAGCTTAGATACGAAGAAACATGAAGTAAAAGTAGATGGCGAGCAAGTTGTGCTGACATTGAAGGAATTTGAACTTCTTGAGAAATTGATGCGCAATCAGGGAATCGTGCTGACAAGAGACCAGCTACTGACAGAGATCTGGGGATATGATTTTGATGGAGAGACGAGAACGGTTGATGTTCATATCCGGACACTCCGCCAGAAGGTAGGTGAGCAGGGCAGTCTGGTCAAGACAGTTCGTGGTGTTGGATATCGGATCGGTGGAGAAGCGTAATATAAGTCTGGAGGATATGAGAAAGTGAGAAAACGAATTCAGAAAAGCATGATGTTTATACTGATTGCAATTTTAGTTCCGATATATCTGATTATGTCTGTTGTTGTGTATCAGCGGAACCTGAAGATCCTTGAGGGTGAGATCAAACAGGAAGCAGCGTATATCAAACGGGCAGTCGATCTGTCAGGAACAGAGTATCTTGCACAGCTGGATGATGTGGATCAGGGAACGCGAGTGACGCTGATCGCATCTACGGGAGATGTTCTGTATGATTCCAGAAATGATGGAAGTACAATGGAGAATCATAAGACCAGAGCCGAAGTACAGCAAGCTTTGAAGAATGGGGCAGGCGAGAAGATTCGTATGTCAGATACCGTAAGCAAAGAATTGTATTATTATGCGGTTCTTCTGGATGATGGGAACGTTCTCCGTGTTTCAAAATCAATGGATAGTCTGATGTGGACTTCATTAAATATTTTGCCGGTGGTTATAGGGATTGGAATCATTGGACTTGTACTTGCCTGGTTTCTTGCAAAATGGCAGACAAACAGACTGATGGAACCTGTAATTCATCTGGATTTGGAAAACCCATTGGATAATGTTGTATATGAGGAGATGACCCACTTTTGGAAGCTATGGATAAGCAGAATAAAGAAAAAGAAGCTGTGGCCAATATGCGTAAAGAATTCTCTGCAAATGTATCCCATGAGCTGAAAACTCCGCTCACTTCGATTTCCGGATACGCAGAGATCATGATGAATGGACTCGTGCGTCCGGAGGATATTCCGAGATTTTCTGAGACAATTTATAAGGAGGCACGTCGGCTTTTGACATTGATTGAAGATATTATTAAAATATCAAAGCTAGATGACGAATCTGTTGAGCTTGAGAAAGAAGATGTAGATTTATTTGAACTGACGAGAGAAATTGTCAGTCGTCTTTCTCTTACAGCGTCTCAGCGGAATATTCATATGGAACTGACAGGAGAATCTGTGAAAATACATGGAATCCGTCAGATTCTGGATGAAATGATCTATAACATTACAGAAAATGCTGTAAAGTATAATAAAGAAAATGGAAATGTAACCATTTGGGTAGGAAATACACTGGAAGGACCGAAAGTCCGCGTGAGTGATACAGGGATCGGAATTCCAAAAGAACATCAGGATAGAATCTTTGAACGATTCTACAGAGTTGATAAGAGCCATTAGAAAGAACGGGGGGAACAGGACTTGGACTGTCGATCGTGAAGCATGGAGCAATTCTGCATGGGGCGAGAGTTCAGGTGGATAGTGAGTACGGAAAAGGAACAAGAATGGAGATTATATTTCCTGAGAAATAAAAAATAGTGCTGTTTTACGCAGGAGAAGAGGAAGAAAACCTTCCTTTCTTCTGCGTTTTTGCTTGAATCAAACAAGAGGTTGTGCTAGGATAGATATAACAAGTGGAAATATCTCCTGTGGCTGATTTTACGTTACTGTTCACTCCCGTGTCAATCACTCCGCTGATTGACACGGAGGATGCGTGTTTTGACTTGAATGCATCTCGCCCCATCGCCAAAGGCGATTTAAAATGGCGAGATGCGTTGCTGGTCGCACATCGTGTGAGCAGTAACGATTTTACAGAAGACAGCAGGAGATCTGTTTTACACGAAAGAGAAAGGGGCTACGCGTATGCTGATAGAAGTTGATTTCAACAGTGATGAGGCGATTTACATTCAATTGTGTAACCAGATCATTCTTGGTATTGCTATGTCAGATATTCAGGAAGGGATTCACTCCCATCTGTCAGGCAGCTTGCGGATACGGTTGGAGTGAATATGCATACTGTGAACAAAGCATATCATGTGTTGAAGCAGGAAGGATATATCAGTCTGGATAAACGCAGAGGTGCGGTGATCGCAGTTGATGTAGATAAACTTCAGCAGCTCGAAGCGATGAAAGAGCAGTTAAGGATCGTACTTGCGCGAGGGCGTTGCAAGAATATCTCACGGCAGGAGGTTCATGGGCTGGTAGATGAGATATTTGACGAGTATGAGCTGCACGAGAACCGGTAGCAGAGAAGTAGAAAGACATAAGGGAGATATATATGCAGATTTCATATACAAAGTCGGCGCAGCATGCGCTTAAGTATGCGGCTAGAGCTGCCAGAGAGATGAAGCATCCGTATATCGGAACAGAACATTTGCTTCTGGCATTGAGAGAAGAATATACAGGAGTGGCAGGACAGGTACTTGCGAACAGTGGAGTAGAGTCGGAGAAGATCCTGAAGTTGATGGATGAGCTGATCACTCCGGCAGAAGAACATCCGGCAGCGAAGAAAGATTAGAAGAGAGTCCGAGACTCCAGTATCTGTTAGAGAACAGCGCGAAGGAGTGTAAAAGACTCCGTACAACGGAAATCGGAACAGAACATCTCCTTCTTGCGATGATACGTGATGTGGATTGTGTGGCAGTCAAAGATTCTGATCACATTGAATGTGAATCTTCAGAAATTATTCCAGAGCATTATGAATGCAGCAGGATCGATCCGAAGATCTATCAGGGAAGAACTTCAGGAGGATAATCGCGGAAGCGGTGCGATGATGGAGCAGTACTGTACAGATCTGACAGAACGTGCGGCAGAAGGAAAAATGGATCCGGTTGTGGGAAGAAACCAGGAAATTTACCGTCTGATGGAGATTTTAAGCCGAAGAACAAAGAACAACCCATGCCTGGTTGGTGAGCCGGGAGTTGGTAAGACAGCAATTATTGAAGGTTTAGCACAGAGAATCGCATCCGGTGTGGTTCCGGAGAAGATGAAAGATAAGAAGATTTACAGTCTGGATCTTCCGGGACTGATCGCTGGTTCAAAGTACCGTGGTGAGTTTGAAGAGCGTATGAAAGGCCTGATCTCAGAAGTAGAAGCCTGTGGAAATGTGATTCTGTTCCTTGATGAGATCCATACGATGATCGGTGCGGGAGGCGCGGAAGGAGCGATTGATGCATCCAGCATTCTGAAACCTTCACTGGCGAGAGGTGAGATGCAGCTGATCGGTGCAACTACGATTGCAGAATATCGGAAGTACATTGAGAAAGATGCAGCACTTGAGCGAAGATTCCAACCGGTGACGATTGAAGAGCCGACACAGGATCAGTGTATTGAGATCTTAAAAGGCCTGGAAAGAGAAATACGAAGCGCATCATAAAGTTGTGATCGAAGAACAGGCACTGGAGTCAGCAGTACAGCTGTCAGAGCGTTACATCACAGACCGGAATCTTCCGGATATGGCGATCGATGTTTTAGATGAAGCATGCTCAAAGGTGAGTCTGAAGGGATATGAGGTTCCAGAATCTGAAGCAGTTAGAACAGGCAGTGAAAGAACTTGCTTCGCAGAAGGAAGAGAGCATTGAACGGGGAGATTTTGCAGAAGCGTCCCTGATTCAGAAAGAACAGGATGCAGTGCAGAAGAAATTAGACTCAGTGAAGAAACGCTTTGAGAAGAAACAGGCGAAGGCCAACCCACCGGTAACTGTAGATGCGGTTGCAGAAGTGGTGTCTGCCTGGACAAAAGTACCGGTGAGTAAGCTCTCGCAGAGAGTGATGCCCAGCGTCTGAAGAATCTGGAGCATGTCCTTCAGAAGAGAGTGATCGGACAGGACGAGGCTGTCGGCGCAGTTGCAAAGCCGTGAAGAGAGGAAGAGTCGGACTGAAAGATCCGAAGCGCTCCGATCGGTTCTTTCCTGTTCTTGGGGACCAACCGGTGTTGGTAAAACAGAATTATCAAAAGCACTGGCAGAAGCATTATTTGGGGAAAGAAGATGCAATGATCCGTGTTGATATGTCAGAATATATGGAGAAACATTCCGTTTCCAAGATGATCGGATCTCCTCCGGGATATGTCGGTCATGAAGAAGGTGGACAACTCAGTGATCAGGTGCGTACACATCCATATTCCGTGATTCTGTTTGATGAGATTGAGAAAGCACATCCGGATGTGTTCAATGTACTTCTTCAGGTGCTGGACGATGGGCATATTACAGATTCTCAGGGGAGAAAGGTTGACTTTTCTAATACTGTAATTATTATGACATCAAATGCAGGTGCGAAAGCAATTGTTGAACCGAAGAAGCTAGGATTTGCGACAAAAGAAGATCCGGCAGTGATTTTAAGAAGATGAAGCAGAATGTGATGGACGAAGTGAAACAGATCTTCCGTCCGGAATTCCTGAACCGAATTGATGAGATTATTGTATTCCATTCACTTGGCAAAGAAGAGATGAAGAAAATCGTTTCTTTGTTATGCAATCAGTTTACTAAACGTCTGGAATCACAGATGAATATTCATCTGAAACTGCGTGAATCTGCGAAGGCTCTCATTGTGGAGAAAGGAACGGATGCGAAGTACGGAGCAAGACCACTGCGCCGTGCATTGCAGACAGAACTGGAGGATAAGCTGGCAGATGCGATCCTGAACGGAGAGATTCAGGAAGGGATTATGTGGCAGCAGGAGCATCCAAAAAGGGAATTCATTTTGTGAAGACAGAATCTTAAAATCACATCGAATTGTAAAATGTGAAGAATAAATAAAATCTATAGAAAAACTATTTTAAGTAGTATATAATAGAACATATATATACCCAGGAGGAAATTAAAAATGGCAACAGTGAAAGAATTATTGCGTGCAGAGAACGATGGAACATTAAGCTTTGGAGATTACACTCTTGCATCCAAGACAAAGAAGGACGGATTTGAATTTAAAGGAGATCTTTATAAAGTAAAGACATTTGCGGAGATTACAAAGCTGGAGAAAAATGGAATGTTCGTTTATGAGTCTGTTCCGGGAAACAGTAGAGAACTTCAAAGAGACAGAAACAGAAGTTGAGTTCACAGTTTCCGCACCGGAAGACGTACAGTTTACATTGGAACTTGAGCCAGAGAGCGAATATGAAGTATTTATCGCCGGAGAGTCTGCAGGCAAGATGGGAACAAACTTAAGCGGGAAAATTAAGTGTAAGTGTTGAACTTAACGCAGATCAGAGTGCTGCAATCAAAGTTGTCAAATGCTAATCAGTCAGATTCGGATAGAAACAAGAGTAGTGTAAAAACAGAGGGAAAGGAATTGCAAGATGCGCCTTTCCCTTTTCTAATCTATAAACCTGGCAAGCTGTATTATGCTTGCTTCGAACAGAAAGGAAATTATGAATGGCAAAAGGAAAGAAAACAGTTTACTTCTGTCAGAATTGTGGGCATGAGGAAGCGAAGTGGCTGGGTCAGTGTCCAATGTGTAGAATGGAATACATTTGTCGAGGAGAGGATTGACAGTGGCATCACGAAAGGAACGACTGTAGCAGCCAGAGCGGTGAATGAAGCGAAAGTGGTTCCAATCACAGAAGTTTCCGCGGATGATGATACAAGGAATAAGACTGGAATTAAAGAATTAGACAGGGTTCTTGGGGGTGGGATCGTGCCGGGGTCCTCGTTCTGGTAGGAGGAGATCCGGGAATTGGAAAATCAACTTTGCTCTTGCAAGTCTGCCAGAGGATGGCGAAGCAGCAGAAGATTTTATATATTTCAGGTGAAGAGTCTCAGACTCAGATCAAGCTTCGTGCAAAAACCGTATGGGTGAATTCAGCCAGAATCTGTTGCTTTTGTGAGACGAATCTTGGGATTATCCGCAGTGTGATCGAGAAAGAGAAGCCGGAGCTTGTGATCATTGATTCCATCCAGACGATGTACAGTGAAGATGTGAATTCCGCACCGGGAAGTGTCTCCCCAGGTCCGTGAGTCTACGAATGTATTTATGCAGCTGGCGAAGGGACTATGTATCCCAATCTTCATTGTTGGCCATGTGACAAAAGAAGGAACCGTGGCTGGTCCGCGTGTGCTGGAACATATGGTGGATACGGTACTTTATTTTGAAGGAGATCGTCATGCATCTTACCGAATCCTCAGAGCTGTGAAGAATCGTTTTGGCTCTACGAATGAGATCGGTGTCTTTGAGATGAGACAGAATGGACTTGTAGAAGTAGAAAATCCATCCGAATATATGCTGAGTGGAAAACCGGAGAATGCATCTCGGTTCTGTTGTAGCCTGTTCGATGGAGGGAACACGCCCAATTCTTCTGGAGATTCAGGCACTAGTTGCAAGAACGAACTTTGGTATGCCGAGAAGAACTGCAGCAGGAACAGATTATAACAGGGTGAAATCTTCTGATGGCAGTACTTGAAAAACGACTTGGTATGAATCTTGGAAATTGCGATGCTTAATATGTAAATATTGCGCGGGCGGAATCAAGATGAATGAGCCGGCAATCGATCTGGAATCGTGATGGCACTTGTGTCAAGTTACCGGAATCGTCCGATCGATGAAAAAACGATCGTGTTCGGTGAGGTTACGATGGTACCGATCTATGAACAGATCATGGAGCAGATCAAAGCGCAGATTATCTCCGGACAATTAAAAGAAAATGATATACTGCCATCTGTGAGAACGATGGCAAAGGAGCTGAAGATCAGTGCCCTGACTGTGAAGAAAGCCTACGACAATCTGGAAGCAGAGGGTATGACGGTTACAGTTCATGGAAAAGGAACGTATGTTGCGGCTTCGAATACACAGTTGATGGAAGAAGAGCGCAGGAAAGAAGTTGAGGCGGATCTGGAAGCGGCAATTCAGAAGGGAAGGCGCTGCGGAATGAAAGAGGAAGAGATCCGTTCATTGTTTGAACTCATCATGGAGGATGAATAATTATGTTAGAACTCAAAGGGGTAAAGAAAAGCTACGGCGAATTTCAGTTAGACTGTTCGCTAAATGTAGAAAAAGGAAGGATTACAGGACTGGTCGGAGAGAACGGAGCCTGGTAAGAGTACCGTGTTTAAAGGCCGTACTTGGACTCATTTCTTATGATGGCGGCGAGATAAAGATTCTTGGGAAAAAACCGCAAGAGTTAAACGTGAAGAAAGAGAAAGAACAGTTGGGAGTTGTCCTGGCAGAAGCCAGGATTCAGCGGTTATTTGAAAGGAAAAGATGTTGAGGCAATTCTAGCCAGATTGTATCCAAAGTTTGAAGAAGAAAAATTTCTTCAGATGTGAAAGAATATCAGATTCCACTGGATAAATTCTTAAAAGAGTACTCAACCGGAATGAAAGCGAAGCTGAATCTGATCATTGCATTGACGCATCAGGCAGATTTTCTGATGCTGGATGAGCCGACAGCAGGGCTTGATGTCGGAGCAAGGGAAAAGGATGCTGGACATTTTAAGAGAATATATGGAAGAAGAGCCGGAGAGAAGCATCCTGATTAGTTCACATATATCTTCAGACTTAGAGCATCTGTGTGATGATATTTATGTGATTCATAAAGGAAAGATCGTACTTCATGAAGAGATGGATACGATTCTTGAAAATATGCATGTTGAAAGTCAGTGAGGAACAGTATCAGGCAGTGGATAAAAGGTATCTTTTGAAAAAGAGAAAAAAGTTTTTTGGAGTTGCCTGTCTGACGAACGAGAAGCAGTATTATATAGAAAATTATCCGGAAATTCGTAGTAGAAAGCGGATCACTCGATCAGGTGATTCTGATGTTGACAGGAGGCGGGATGTGATGAAAGGAATCAGAGGGCTTTTGGAAAAGGATTTTCGATTGTTTCTTCGACAGGGTGGTAATCTTTTTTGGTGTTAGTGTTTGTAGCATTGTTTTTATACTTACGGGAAAAACGGCAGCTACTTTCATTGCAATGTATATCCCATCTGTTATGGCAGTATATTCAGGTAATACGATTAGCTACGATGAAAATGGTCATGGATACACATATTTGTTTTCTTTACCCGTAAATAAAAAATATATGTCAGAGAAAAATATATTCTTTCCTTTATCATGACAGCATGTGGATGGTGCATTGGAATGATCTGTGCAGGAATTATGGTACTCATAAATCCTGAAGAGGTGTTTGATCTGGAAATGCTGGCAATGCAGTTGATCACATTTTTTGTGTTTCAGGCAATTGCGGGAATTATGATCGCGATCAGGATAAGGTTCGAAGGAGAGAAAGGACGAATTGTGCTACCACAATTGCAATTTTGTGATTATTTTTGATAGAATAGGCGATTTTGAAATGCATTGCAGTTTTCGTGCTGAGTCTTTGTATGGTTCATTTCTTATAACAGTTGGGATTAAAAAAGAAAAGTTATTGTTCCTCCCGTGTCAATCATGCTGATTGACACGGAGGATGCATATTTTATTTTGAATGTATCTCGCTCATCGAAAGGCGATTTAAAATGGCGAGATGCGTTGCTGGTCGCACATCGTTTGAACAGTAACGAGTTTTAAGATGGAGTGATGAAATCAGATGGTGTCAGCCATTTGGTTTCATCATTTTATACATTAAATTTAATTAACTATCTAACTTGTTTGTGTGCAAAAGTATTAAGAAAGTGTGAAAAATAGAAATAATATTGACTTACTTTGTGAAAAAAAGTACTATATATTTTCATTTAGTTAATTAACTAACTAATTTTCACTATTCATTCTGTGGAAAAAAGTGATAGTCAGAATTTTTTTGGAGAATGTATCAATAGATCAAGGAGGGAAAAGAACGTGAAGTGTCATAAAGAGGATGCCCCATTACCTGATTGGAAAGAGAGCACAGGAATTGTATGCAGAATACGATTTGAACAGAGCCCAGTCAGGGATCTTATTTGCCCTTCATCAGGAAGATTCCATGTCTCAGAAAGAACTTGCGAAGCGCCTGAATGTAACGCCGCCGTCAATTACATCGATGATCAAGAAGATGGAACAGGAAGGTTACATTACAAGAAAAGCTGATGACAGGACCAGAGAGTGATGCGCCTGACTCTTGCACAGAAAGGGAGAGACAGCATTGCTTATGTGATCAAGACAGCTGAGAAACTGGAAGAAAAAGTGTTTGAAGGAATGAGCGCGGAAGAGAAGATGCTTTTTTCGCCGGCTCCTGCAGATTAACAGAAGTGTGGAGTAGTGAATGAAGTAGATTACTGTCGCTGAGAATCAGCGGTTAGTGATAATTGTGTGACTTGAAGAGAGTTGTTGTTGTTTACACATATTGCGAACAGTAACAGAGAATTACCAGGAAAGGAAATACGCAGATTATGAAGAACTTATTCAAATACGCCGCATCATACTGAAAGCTATGATTGCGATCGTGCTGATTCTGGTTGTGCAGGCGTATTGTGATCTGTCCTGCCGGCCTACACATCAGATATTGTAAATGTAGAATCCAGCAGGGCGGTATTGAAGATTTAGTACCGAGACAGATTGCAACAGAAGAAATGGAAAAATTGCTTTTGTTTGTATCGGAAGACGATCAACAGACGGTGATGGATGCATATACAGAAGATAATACTTTATAAAAAAGAAGCTATGTCTTGAAAGATTCTGTTGCTGAAGAGGAAAATACGATGGAGAATCTGAAAGATATTCTTCAGATTCCAATGATGATGACATCGGAATCGAGTCCGGAAGTGACACAACAAAGCAGATGGAAGACAAGCTGAAAGAGCAGATGTCCCAGGGAATGGCGCAGAGCATGCCAGGGCAGACCAGACAATGCCGGAAGGAATGCCACAAAGTGAATCCCAGACGGAATCCCAGGCAGTGTCACTGGATGACATGTCTATGTTTGATCTTTTCTGAAAATGCTTCCG
>VOFH01002869.1_pt1 | contig 15042 bp, 20 predicted proteins | sample 5384091 | NCBI WGS metagenome assembly VOFH01 (sample SAMN12384727, study PRJNA508395) | human gut metagenome | isolation source: healthy gut G | host: Homo sapiens
TGATGATTCGTTAAGAATTTTCGAGAATCGTATGTGTTTCACTGTTTAGTTATCAAGGTTGTCTGTCTGTCATCCTTTGCGACAGCTTGTTTACTTTATCATATCTTTCAGATCTTGTCAAGCACTTTTTTTAAAAAGTTTTTTCAGACCTTCAAGAAGCTGTATAAAGTTGTTTGTTTCTGTCGTTCTGTTCAAGCGACTTGATTATTTTATCATAAGTTCAGTCGATTGTCAACAGTTAATTTGAATTTTCTGAAAACTATTTTATTTTTCAGTATTTCAGAGGCAATTCTTTGCGACAGCTTGTTTACTATACCACTGCTGCAAGGAGAAGTCAAGCACTTTTTACAAAATTTACAATAATTTCATTTTTCACAGCACCTAAATTGATGTCCAATGATAAACTCAATTAGAAAAAATCCTGTTATAACAAACATGCTTATAATATACAGCAACTATGTTTCTTCTTCATTTTTATAAATGAATCAAAAGATTTCCATGATAGTAGAATTTCTGTCACTTAAATTCGTTAGAACTTTTCCTGCAACAGCACTTCCTCATTTGCACTGTCGTAGATCAGAAATGCAAATGGCCGTGTTAACTCAACATCTTTTATAATCGGATCCATCCATTGCAGATGCACTCCATTGTCACTGCAGTCACAGCGGCAGCTTTAGTTCCATTTTCGTCAGTTCAGCCGAACGTTTGTAAAACAGAACTGACATGGACCGCTTTATCTGCAATGCCTGAAAATCAGCATCGTCCGAAAAACATTCTCAAGTCCTACTTGCTGAGGATATCACTTAACTCAGCGGTTGTTTCCAAAATTCAACTTAGGCATTTTACAGTTAACTTCATCGTATTCCGGTTCTGATTTCAGAAGCCCTTCAATATCCAGCCTACCTGCAGTAAAATCTCCTTCTGCTTTCGGGCAAAATTCCAATGAAGCTCAGATTATTTGCATAGTATTTTCTTCAAAATGCTGTTGTCATGCCATTTTCATAGTAATTATCACCGATAAGCTTGTCATGTACTTTGTTTCCTCTTCGTTATCGCTGAATTTTTTTCTTTTCTATCAGAAACATCCTATGGATCCGGGACCATCCGGATTCGAAATACAATGAATTGGTGAGACACAATTCACTGTTTTTCATTAAGCATGTCAGGTTTTCATAATTTCCGGAATCAGCCCATCTGTATTTTCATTGCACCATGCATTAAGTATTGCATGTGTTTTCTTTATCAGAAAAATCAAGAATTTCCGCCTCTGCTTCAAAATTATCTTCTGCATTTTTTTGAAGTGGTCCTGCAGAGTCAGTCCCCGATTTACCCATAAAGCATCTGCAATTTTTAATTTCGATGTATAACCATAATTTTCGTCTTCTGTATTATAGCTTTTAATTACATTCATATACTTTCTGGCATATGCTGCAAAATCATCGGTTCCTAAATATTCATTTAATGCGTTTTTCGTTTCGCCCTTGGCACCTTTTGCAATCATGCCAAGGGCGAATTAAGGCTTGTGGGGCTGAACATTATATTGGAATCCTGATTTTCTTTGGCTATTTCATCTGTAAGGTTAATAGAATTCTGCAGATTAACTGATTTATCAAGATCAATGTTCTTTTCAGCTGCATTTAATTCTGCGTGACTGGCTGTGGCAGCATATGCATGGATTGGAGGAGCCATGGTTGTCATGAACGTCAGTGCTCCGGCAAAAAGTTTTATTTTATTCATGTATAACCTCCTTGTACGGTCGATAAAGTCCTTTTTAGCAAAGGTTTTCTGCAAGTTTCTGTTTTATTTTAACATATTTGTTTTCTTCTTTCTGTTATATTAATTTTCATTTAGTATAAGCGAATTTCCGTATTTACAAGCATTTCTCCCCTCATATTGTAGTTTAACAGAGAAAAACGTTTTTCCTCTGAAAGAAGCAGGTTCAGAAAACTTTATCACCTTCCCATGTAGGAAGCTCTGGCACTATTTTCTTATCAACCCAGCATAGTTCGCCTTCATTGCATTCAATCAGTTCCCCGGTATATCCATCGGCTGTAAATACACATAAGCTCAGATTCACATTCGCTGTTGTTTATAAAGGTTACCAGGCCACGAAATTTGTAGGAAGTAAGTGTGAGTCCTGTTTCTTCTTTTACTTACGCAGAAGACATTCTTCAGGGGATTCCTGATTTTCTGTATGTCCACCTACACCAATCCATTTGCCTTCGTTCATGTCATTTTGCTTTTTACTCTGTGAAGCATCAAATATTTTGCCATCGTTTTCGATATAGCATAAAGTAGTTATTGTCATTTATTTCTCCTTCCCGCAGGCACTGCTTTTCTGTAAAATATAAAACAAAGGGCGATGCATATCAGTTTTATACATGCCCCTGTTTACTGTTTAAATGATTAGCTTCAGATTTCGCGTGTAGCTTCTTTCAGCCATTCTTTTCCTCTTCTTCCAGATATGGAGAAATCTTTTATATACCTGTGCATGATAATTATTAAAAGTGCCCGTTCCTGCACAGTCATCAGCTCGGGAACAACAGCATCCAGATCAAACGGTACCATAGTCAGATGTTCAAAAAAGCACATGAACTGGCCAAATAGAGGTTTTCTCTGCTTTTTTTTGCATACGAGCAGGTTTCGTGGCGAGATTCCATATTGGTTTTCCACACTTAGTATCCAGGCTCATCTGATGTGATCTTACCCTCTTCCAGTACTGCATTATCTCCCCAAAGACAATTCTCCAGCGGAAGCTGTTTGGTCCCTTCATGAACATTCGAAGATAACCAACTCCATGTCCTGTTCCATGATTAAATCTGTCCCATTTCCCATAACGGACCACGCGCCAGATAATCCAGATTTACACCAGTACAGCCATAACGGAATTTGGCATTTCCAAGGTTCAGCATGCCAAAACAGCGGTAAAATATTTCTTCTGCTCGTCATTCTGAAGCCCATAACAATTATTGCGGGTGGTATCTGTAGTACCCCTTCGTAATAATTGTCCGCCTGTGTGCCGCCAAGGAAAATTGCCAGGCTCAATGGCAATATCTGTCTCTGTGTTGCAGAATAATGGTTGATGGCAGCATGAATGCCATAAAATAATAGGGTCAAAGCTGTTTGTCGATAAAGTTCTCCCTGCTGGGCACGGAAGCTGTACAGCTTCTCTCCTGCGCTTAACTCTGTATTGGAATTTTACCTACATTTTTTCTTTAGCCAGCAGATGAATTTGGTAAAAGCGCAACTCCGTCTTTGATATGAGCGATACGTTCATTTTCTACTTCTACTGGATTTTTAATTGATTTTGGAAGAAAAGTCAGGTTGGCTTCATCCAGAATCGTTACTTCCTTCGGAATACTGTTTACCAGACGACAGTTGGCTTTCTTTTTACAAAGAAGAACTGTATTATGTCTTTCTCAAATGTTTTTACATATTCATAAATGCTGTCATAGGGCAGAATGGTTACGCCATCCTTAGATAATGCGTCCAGAATTGAAGCCGAAAATGCTTTTCATTTGCAAAAAGTCTGATCTCTGTTTTTGTCATTACAAGATAAGAAAGAACAACGGACAGCAATGTACATCGCCGCCACGAATATTCAGCAGCCATGCAATGTCATCCAGAGAAGTCAGTACAAATCCATCTGCACCCTTCTCCTCCATTGATTTACGGATTCTTGCGCATTTATCAGCTCTGGATTCTCCTGCCATTTTACATCAGTTCCATAACCGGTTCACAGGAAAGTGCCGGACGATCTTCCCAGATTTCTCCTACCAGATCAGAATCCGTCTGAAGAGTGGCTCCTTTTTTTTGCAAGAAGTTCGGTCAGTTCATCTGCTTCTTCGGCGCTGACGGTTCTTCGTCAAAACCAAGGCACATTCCCTCGCCTAATTTTTCTTCCAGAAACTGGTGCACAGTGGGAACATCTGGTTCTCCCATTTTAAAAGCTCTACACCCGTTCCCTCAGCTGTGCGGCCGCCTGGATGAAATATCTTCCATCTGTCCACAATCCAGCCATATCCTGCATGATGACTGCTCTGCCGGCAGATCCGGTAAAACCTGTAATATATTTTCTGCACTTAAAAGTATTCTCCTACATATTCAGATGCATGAAAATCATCTGTGGGAACAAGATAACATCTATTTTCTTCTCTGCCATTACTTCCCGAAGTGCGGTGATTCGTTCTTTAACTGTCATAAAACTGACTCCCTTCCAGTGAATTTTGTCTATTCCTATTATAATATCCACGTTACCCTTTCGCAACCTGTTTAAGAAAAACACTTTCTATTCCCAAAAGACGTGATATACTAACTTTCGAAATGAATGATATGCAAAATAGGATTTTATGCGTCAAGTGTTCGGTGAATGGGGAGTTGTCACTGAAAAAAAGTGCGTCTTACGGTATATTATCCGCACCCGTTGCAAACAATATAAGAGGGATATCTCATATTGTGTCAGAGCCTGCCCGAAAGGAGCTTTCTGCAAGATGCACATTGCGATTTGTGGAAACGTTTTTTAACAGGCTCAAGGGAATGTTTTCGACATACATTCTATCAATTGGAGATATCCTTTTGCGTATTAAGCAGGCAGATATTCGAATTCGAAAATCCTTCCCCGGTTTTATCAAAAAGGATAGTCTCCGCAATCAAATACAAAGGAGGTTATTTTTAATGGTTGACAAACAAAAAGTAGAACAGGCCATCCGCCTGCTTCTGGAAGGAATCGGTGAGGATATTACCCGGGAGGGACTGATTGATACTCCCGACAGGATTGCCCGCATGTGTGAAGAAATTTACGGTGGTCTTGGTCATGAAGCAGATCACCATTTACTGAAGCAGTTTCCAGTAGAAAATAATGAGATCGTATTGGAAAAGATATTACTTTTTTACTCTATGTGTGAGCATCATCTGATGCCTTTTTATGGAAAAGCTCATCTTGCATACATCCCCAACGGCAAAGTTACCGGTTTAAGCAAACTGGCACGTACAGTAGAGGTTTATTCCAGAAGACCACAGATCCAGGAACGGCTTACCGTTCAGATCGCAGATGCTTTGGAGCGTGCACTCTGATCCAAAAGGAATTATGGTAATGCTGGAAGCAGAACACACCTGCATGACCATGCGAGGCGTTAAAAAGCCAGGAAGCAAAACAATTACGACTGTAACCCGCGGAGCCTTCAGAAGATAAGGAACTGCAGAAAATGTTCCTTTCTATGGTCGGAAAAATGAGCAGTTCTTTTTTCTGAAACAAACCGTATTTCTTTAATCTGGCGGCATCCCCGGTTTATCAGAAGCACTGTAAGAAAATACAGGAGCTTGAAAAAGATCGTATTTTCTGCAGACATACGCCTGAACATTTTCTGGATGTTGCACGGCTGATGTACATTTATTCTCTGGAGAAAACAAGCTTGATCTGTCCAGAGAAATCATTTATGCCACTGCTCTTCTTTCATGACATCGGACGTGCACAGCAATATCAGTCGGGTATTTCTCATGACATTGCAGGAGCTGAAATCGCCGGAAAGATTCTGACAGATCTGCATTTTACAGAACAGGAAAAAAGGAAATATTATCTGCGATCAGTCAGCACAGGACGGATGGATCTGATAATGTGTTGGCTATGCTGCTATATAAAGCGGATAAGCAGTCCAGAAATTGTTTTTTATGTTCCGCAGCCTCAGAATATTTACTGGCCTTCTGAGAAAAAAAATCTGACAATTGAATATTGAGTTTTCTAAAAATCTAAAAGAGAGGATGGTTTCTGTTTATGAAAATTGGAAATCGTTTTTTGATACACAAAATCATACTTATATAATGGGAATTTTAAATGTTACTCCTGATTCTTTTTCTGATGGTGGGAAATGGAATCATTTAGATGAAGTTTTGCGGCATACAGAAGCCATGATCGCGGATGGTGCAGATATTATCGATATCGGTGGCGAGTCTACGCGTCCCGGACACACGCCAGTCAGTGCAGAGGAAGAAGCTCAGAGAGTTTTGCCGTTATTGAAGCGGTCAAGAAAAATTTTGACATTCCCATTTCTGTAGATACTTTTAAAAGCAGTGTGGCAGAAAGTGCGATTCAGGCCGGTGCAGATCTGGTCAACGATATCTGGGGATTAAAATATGATTCTGAAATGGCAGCTGTAATTGTAAAATATGATGTTGCATGCTGTCTCATGCACAATAAGTCCAATACAGAATATAACAACTTTCTCATTGATATGCTCGCCGAAACACAGGAATGTGTCAATCTTGCAAGACAGGCTGGCATTAAAGATGAAAAAATCATGCTTGATCCCGGGTTGGTTTTGGAAAAACATTTGAAATGAATCTGGAAGCAATGAATCACCTGGAGCTTTTTTCAGAATCTGGGATTTCCGGTTCTCCTTGGTACATCACGCAAATCCATGATTGGACTGGCACTTGATCTGCCTGTAGACCAGCGTGTAGAGGGAACACTGGCTACCAGTGTAATTGGCGTAATGAAGGGATGCTCTTTTTGTTCGTGTCCACGATGTTAAAGAAAACAAGCGTGTGATCCAGATGACAGAAGCAATTTTGGGTTGTAATTAGTCAACAGAAAGGAACAACTGTTATGGATGAGACCAGATTAGATAAAATAGAAATTAAAGAGTTGGAAGTTTTTGCAAACCATGGTGTATATCCCGAAGAAAATGTTCTGGGACAGAAGTTTGTTATTTCTGCCACCCTCTTTACCCACACACGTCAGGCCGGGTTAACGGACGATCTGTCTGCTTCTATCAATTACGGGGAAGTCAGCCACATGATTACGGATTTTACCAGAAATCATACTTTTAAGCTTCTGGAAGCGCTTGCAGAAAATCTTGCAGAAATGCTTCTTTACTCTCTTTCCGGACTTGAAAAAATAACTCTGAAGATTGAAAAGCCCTGGGCACCGGTTGGTCTTCCTTTGAAAAACTGTATCTGTGGAAATTACACGGAAATGGCATACTGCATACATTGCTTTTTGGCTCTAATATGGGCGATAAAAAGCTGTTCATCGACAATGGGATACGTGGTTTGAAAAAAACAAAAAGGATGCCGGATAGAGGCCGTTTCTGATTATCTTGTAACAGAACCTTATGGCGTTACCGATCAGGATGAATTTCTGAATGGAGTTTTGAAAATGCGTACCCTTCTTTCACCTGAAGAATTGCTGGAACGTCTCCATCAGCTGGAACAGGAGGCAAACCGGGAACGTATTATTCACTGGGGTCCTCGTACTCTGGATCTGGATATTCTGTTTTATGATCAGGAAATCATTGATACCGCAGATCTTCACGTTCCCCATCCGGATATGCAGAATCGTGAATTTGTGCTGGCTCCTATGAACAGATTGCCCCTTACCTCAGGCATCCTGTACTAAATCAAACAATTTCACAGCTTTTTAAATACTCTTCTTTGCCGCTAAACGAACATGTCGCCTACCGGCGACATCACATATGAAAGTCAGCTGTTCCGCGCCTCCATGGCGCTCCCTACTGCCGACTGCATTCGTAATCCGTGCTATCACGCCACCGTACGGTTCCGTATACAGCGGTTCAACCAACTTAACAAGTGACAATCTAACATTGGGGGCTGCCCAGGGAACAGGCAGCCCTTGTATAATAATTCGCATCTGCTGTCAAGAAGAGAGACGCTGTCCGCAATATTCACAGTTGCACAGGCGGCCTTTATTATCTGATTTGCGCCGCAGCTTGGACAGGTAACTGTAATATAAATCTTTTCATTTACACGTCTGTTTGGTGCAGTGATCAATATATAATTTTCTTCTCTATCAATCTGAATATTCCGGATATATCCTTTTGCAATCATTTTTTCCAGTTTTCTTACGGCATCTTTTCCCATCTCAGTCTCAAACTTCTCAAATGAGAGCGTATTCTGGGCATAAGATTCAAACCAACAGGCAATTTCTCTGGCTTTTTTCTTTCAATGTTTTTCTGGATTTCCCGGAAAGTTTGATATAAAAATAACAAATCCCAGTATAATCTCCGTTGCTGCCATTCCCAGCGTCCTTCACCAATATATTTCTCCGATGCACCAATGGCTCCTAGGATAAAAAAGTATACAGAAAACACAAAGAACCCATTTCAGTTTTCCTAACGCTCCTGTTTTTTATTTTTTTCTGTTAAAAAATCATTCATGTCTGCTTCTCTTTCCCCAATTAATCAAATATACTAAAGCCTGTTTAAAAAATCATTCCCGCAATCCGCACGCCATGGTGAATCTTCTGTAAAAATCCGTCTGTCAGCCAGCTCCCAGCAAAAGCCACGCATCGCCTAACGGATCGTAATAATAAACCACATTATCTCCTGCCGCATAATAATTTTCTTTTGTAAAATGTTCCTCATGATCTGTCCCTATAACAAATACCGGACAGTTTCTTCCTTCAATATATTCCTCCGTACTGGTATACCACAGGGACATTCCAAGACCAAGGTAATAACTAACTTCGTCTGTTTCGCAATCAAGTCCCTGGCAATATTTATATCCAATGAATAATCATACTCTGATTGATACTCATCCCAATTATAATATTATTATATGGAGAAATCATAGCAGTGGTTTTCTGCTGCAAGATGTCCATCCTTTAGCGATACCATAGGATGGTATTGCACACTCATATTCTGCTTCTGTACAGAAACCATCACATTGGAATGAATCTCACTCACATTGCAGCGCAGGATAATGATTTCATTCTCCTGTCCCCATATAGTATGGAGAGTTCAGATCATCCAGATATTCCCCTTCTTCCGTAGGCTGAGCCGGATAAACGCTGACCCTGCAATCATCCCCCGGGACAACAGCATAAATTTCATATCCCCCTGCATCAACCACTGTTCCATCCTGAAAAAAGGATACGCAGCTGCCACTTCTCCCTGTCTGGTATATTCAAGTATCTCTGCTGCCTCTGCACCTTCATAGGTATATCCCAGAAATGCCATTCCGGACTGACATTCATTTTACCTGATAATGTCCTGCAGAATTGCCAGATTCTCATCTGCCCCCAGGTGTTTGGGCAATACTTCTCTCACACATTCACCATGGTTACCAACAGAAAACAAAGAAAACAGTACCGCACAAACACATACAGCAATAAAAAATTTTTCATACTTTCAGTTCCTTCCTGTCAGAATATGCCTATGCCTTTCTATTTCAGTGTGGTTACAATCAATTTACTTTCCAACACAGCTGCTATCAAATCTTCTTTACAGCTGTATCCTGCCCTGGCGATCATTTCCTGAAAATTCCATCTCACCCCGGAGGTAGAGCATTTCATTTCCGCGCAATCTCTGAATATGACATTCCACGAATATACAAACGCAGCATCTCCAGTTGTCTGGGGACTGATATCACCGCTTGTGATCCAGTTAAGTTCCACCTTTCGGCGTTATATCCGGAAATACATGCTCACTATTTAAGGTTCTGTGGATCACACTCCGTATTTCCTCTTCCCCGTGATCCTTATACCAGAGACTGTCTGCACATCCACTTTTTGCCCTTTCCAGCACCTTGGGATCGATCAGGGAAGTAACGATCAATACCTTTTGTATAGGGATACTTCTCCCTGATCACTTTTCCGGCACTGAGTCCATCATGATTATGAAACGTTTGCACATCCATAATCACAAGATCAATTGCCGAATAATCACAGATTTTACAGCTTCACGTGCATCTGAAACTGTCTGACATGTCGGAATTCCGGCTCCTGCATAATAATATATTCAAAATACTTCTGCATGATCTTCTGATCTTCTACTATCAGTACCGTACCATCGAATCCCATCCTTTCTGTCAGCGGCATCTTCAATATCAGACAAAACTCAGGGACAAATGAAATTTGCATTATGCAGTTCATTGATTCAGCTGCCTTTCTCAGTGCAGATAAACCACCGCCTTCTTCCGCATTTTTGTCAGGCACCTCTCCATCATTGGTGATCCGGATGTTGTATTCATCTGCATTTTTGTCTATCTTCACCCAAACAGTACTGCCATGGGCATGTCTGGCACAGTTTGTCACACATTCACGGATTGCCCTGTCTGTCAGCAGCCTGTAAGATGAATACAAAGGAAAGTTCCCACTGATCTGAACTAAAATTCCAAGCTCTTCTGCATGTCTAATCGTATCCTTATATAGCTTCTTCCATACTCTCAACAGCAGAACCGGTAAGAATATAAACCAGATGATTCAATACAGACAACTGTTTATCCATTTTGTCCTGGATTTTCTTTTTCTCTCCAATATTCTACGTATTGACAGAAGGCTTCTTGTCCAAAATTGTCATGAACCTGCATTTTCATGACAAGCGTCTCCTGCTCTCTGATTTTATCTCCGATTTTTTCGTACATTTCCTCCAGCTTATGATTCAGGATTTCCAGCTTTTCATTGTTTGCCCTAATCTTTTCACCATTGTAATAAATTTCTGATACATTAACTGCTACTGTCTGCAGATATCCTGCACAATCAGGCTCCTGCAGACGATATTCCTGAAACATCCAGACAGAATCATCTGGCAAATAAAACACGTTACTGTCGCTGCTTAATCGGATAAGCCCTTCTGATACAATTTCATTGTCCATTGCTTTTCGCAATGTATCATAATCCTGCAGATAAGAACCTGTCATGATTCTGCTCAGTTCCTGCATCTTGGTATTACACAAAACAATCCTTCCAAGAGGATCCGAAAAACAGACCCCACATGGAACATCATTCACAGCTTCATTCACGGACCAGTAAGACAGGGAATGATTATATTGGTATCTCTCCTCCAGATTGCCCAACAAAGATAAAATGTCAATGCAACAACCACTTGTCTGTTAAAACACTAAACCGGATAATCCTGGAGCATTGGCTGATATGCACTTTCTCCAATACTATATCTATGCTCATTCATCAAAGAAACCATAAGAACAAAAGAAACTACAAAGACAGCCACTACCGTTACGATTTTCTTTTTCCCGGAAAAGCAGGTGATTCTTACCAGACAGGAGGATAAATTCCAGAATCATGCAGATTTCAAGAAGAATCATCAGAACATTCTGTATTGCCATACTGCATTCCACAAACTGATCATCTTCCGCCTCTCTTTCTGAAGACGATACAACTAATAAAACCATTCGTTTTCATCTTCCTGCTGCACTTTTAATTCCGGCCTTTCCGATATGAATCCACGCAGATCCGCCTCTGATACAATATGAACTGAAACCCGAAGGCATCATCAATCTGCGACACACGGTAAAAAACAGACTGCATGGTATCAACCAATCGTTCCACAAGCCATTCAAAGATGTCATAGCATTTTAGTATATCATCTGCATTCAGCCGCACATCCCATTTTCCACGTAGTAAGCAGCCCGGATCCTGCATAATTTTAAGCTGTCACAGGATTCTGCCAGGCTTTGTCTGAGATCTTCCATTGTAAGCAAATTTCCATCTGATGCATATTGTGTCAGCACCAGATTCTTTTTCCGCTTCAAATATGTGCCAACAACTACAATTTTACCGAGAATCCGATCATATTGTTCCCTTGATTCTGTCCGTTCCAGCTCATCCATAAACTGCGACAGCAATTCCAGCTGACCGGCAGTCTGATTCTGTATCATATTTAACAGACGGGTCTGTTCTTCTGTCTTTCTCCGCTCAGCCTCTTTCTGATAAGCTTTCTGTAACAGACGGTTTCTGGCAGTCAGTTCCTCCTGCTGTTCCCGAATATCCTGATACTGATCCAGCAGTACCGAAATATCCTCTGACCAAAACAAATGTCCTCCCATTATAGGAATATGGTTGATCCGATTCCCTGTTCCTGTACTGATGATCTGTCTATTATGATTTTACGCAGTTCAGACGACAGCTCTGGGAAAATCGCCGGAATGATAATAGCGCTGAAAAGAATGATCCGTAATCTCTGCATCCAGTCCTCCGGAAGTCTGGAATAATTCAAAATATCGATTATTGGTCTGTATCAATCCACATAATATACAACCCTGAAAAATTGCTGCCATTAAAAGGCAGCACACTGCCGTCATATCCCCCTGCAATGATTTTGATGAAAGGCAGGCGGAGTATATTTCCGATATTCCCAGAAGTAATATTCCCGGAATCACCGGTAGCCAGAACTGTTTCTTTCCGGAATTCTGCTTTTTCTAATCAGAATGATTTCCATCCCTGTCAGACAGATCAAGATCCATCCCTGAATCACCATAAAAACAATACCATAACTGTAATGTTTATCCGAAAATGGGGCTGTTTGGAAAAACGAAATACCAGCTGATGCAAATCATTTGTAAAAACACTTACGATCAATATCGCTGCAACGGTCAGCAAAATTATAATCTTTCTGACCGTTTTTCTCTTCCTCCTTTTCGCCCAAAAACATTGCTGCTGCCAAACCCAGAACCGGAATCAGAATCATGGGAATATAATATAGATACCAGCAAATATGTTCTCCAAGAGGATCATGAAAAACATGAAATTTTACTGTCCGCACAAAGAACCAGAATACCATCAGACAGCCAATTGCAGTCAGGCATCTGCGCGTTTTTTTATGTACTACATGTTTTCTCAGATAAATCACCCAGGCACAGTACATTCCCAGATAAATACAGCTACGACACTGATCTGCCAGATTTCTCATAAAAACATTTTCCGTTCTCACCTGCCTGCAGAAATAAGCCAGCAACACACTTATCAGAATCACTCCATATGACAGAGTCCTCTTTTTACTGTATGTCATGAAAGTTCCTCTCTTACCGAAGCGGGTTTGAAAAATGCTTTACGCAAGATGTGCGTCACAATTTGCAGGAATGATTTTTCAAATACGCTCTAATCCATTTTTGTAATAATTATACTATAAAGCACCATTTTATCATATAGTTTTCAGAAGAATCATCTATTTTCAGAGTTTTTATCACAAACAGAGTGAACAATTATGTCCACTCTGTTTATCATTACTAAAACGGTCTTGGCTGACCACAGTATTCACAAAACTTTCCGGTATTCTCTGCACCACACTGGCATTTCCACGAACTGCTGTTCTGCTGCATCCCTGACATTCCGGATTGCATTCCTCCGTTCATGTTCATTCCTGACATTCCTGGCTGCATTCCTCCGTTCATGTTCATTCCCGACATCCCGGGCTGCATTCCTCCGTTCATATTCATTCCTGACATCCCGGGCTGCATTCCTCCGTTCATATTCATTCCTGACATCCCGGGCTGCATTCCTCCGTTCATATTCATTCCTGACATCCCAGGCTGCATTCCTCCGTTCATGTTCATTCCCGGCATTCCGGACTGCATTCCTCCGTTCATGTTCATTCCCGGCATTCCGGACTGCATTCCTCCATTCATGTTCATTCCTAGCATCCCAGACTGCATTCCTCCATTCATGTTCATTCCCCGGCATTCCAGACTGCATTCCTCCATTCATGTTCATTCCTGGCATCCCAGACTGCATTTCTCCATTCATGTTCATTCCTGACATTCAGACTGCATCTCGGCTGCATTTGGTGTCAGTGCCGCAATAATCTGATAAGCAGTCTGTTCCACTTCCATCAATTCCCTTCTGTTATCACTGCTTATAGAGAAAGTATTCAGGCGAAAATCCATATCATCAAACCACTGAGTTCTCACTTTAATACGCATGGTATAATCAAATTCATATTTATATACCGGTGGCTGATAACTTACAGTTTCTCCATCCTTGTATATGTTTCCTCATGCTGCTGTTGATCTACATCAACTCTGCACTGTACAATGGCTGATAAAGGAACTATGTCCGGTTTTCATTGACATCAGTTTCCGCGCAACAGTAAAATTTCCCCTATTATCATCAATAAAAACATTGTAATTTCTGGTATTGATCTGACGGGTTATACACAAGTCCATTACCGCTTTTTTTTTTTTCACGATATTCCAGCTGACGTTTGATATCCTCTACTGTACTGTGCCGCCGCTCCTCAAACCATGGTGATAATTTTTTTCGCACAATCCTTACACAGATTTCCGTCATCCAGTTTTTCGATTTCCCAATAACCCAATTTTCTCCTCCGCAGATGTCACAGATTTTCTTATCAAAATAATCCCATACCCTATCCTCCTTTTTTATCTGAAAACCCATACTGCCGCCCCGGAATGGTGCGGCAGTATTTTACCTTATTCTGTAACAATTATTTTTTCAAAATATGTCTTACGGAAAATCAATCTTCACCTGTTTCAAGAATCATCTGCTTCTTCGCCGTCATCAGATTCCTCTGCATCGTCTTCTGCTATCAAACACAGTTTTCCATCATCCAGTAAATTGAACTTCATATTATCAAGACTGAAAAAACATAGTTCCTGCCTCATCCTCTGTTACAGCCTTTAATACCAGTGCGTTTCCTTCCACGTCGCCCTGAAGTTCTACTTTTGTCTCTTCTCCGCTCTCTATTAAGATAATTTCAGCCTTTCCGTCTTCCACAGACATACTCATTTCAAACTCCTGTAAAGTCAGCATTAACCGGCATCTGCATTCCAAATGCTTCCATCAGAGTACAGCTCCATTCTCCTTCAAAATCCTTCATAGTTGGATTTTTCTACCGGTTTGCCCGGTACATAAGGCTCATACTCTTCCTTTTCCTGACTCAGGATCATTGTCGTTCCATCTGCTGTTAAGGTTATCTTACACGTCCTTGTACTCACATTCCCCTGTCTGATCATTATGAGTCATCAAAATTTTTTATCATTTTCTATTTTCCACTCTGATTCATCTACTTCAGGCTCTTCCCCATAAACAGAACTTGTTGTCCATTTTACCGTCTTCTTTAATGTCCACGGTCACTTCCATTCCCATTGCTCCCCCGGATGAAAGGATGCACCTTCGCCCATAGAAAGCCTCATTTACATACCAGGTTCCATAACATCCTTTTCTTCAAGGGCATAAACACTTACGCTCATAAAGCCTGCCATTAGATTCTAACAATGTTCCTGCCATCCACAACCCTCATTTTAGCAATACGTAACTGAACAAGTACAGAG
>VOFH01003630.1_pt1 | contig 15025 bp, 20 predicted proteins | sample 5384091 | NCBI WGS metagenome assembly VOFH01 (sample SAMN12384727, study PRJNA508395) | human gut metagenome | isolation source: healthy gut G | host: Homo sapiens
TCTTCCGGTAACAAGATGTTCATCCTGTGCGTTGATCTCTTCAATCAGAACTTTTTGTACCGTTCCTGTAATGCACCGGCTTTTGACTTCCGATCTCCTGACGACATGTAGCAACCGGTCAAAATTGTTCTTTTTACCACCTCTGGCGACACCCTGATCTTCTTTGTCAGCCGCTGGAGTTCCGTGGGTACGTTTTGAATAAATAAAGTTGCAAATGCACTGTCATACTGCACTTCTTTACAACTTCCATGGTTTCTAGGAAATCTTCTCTGTTCACCCGGAAATCCGACACGATATTCGTCAAGTGCAATATCAGGAACTGCCGCACGAATTTCTTTTACCAGTTCTAGATATTTAAGCTCTTTTTCGTATAATGACTGCTCATCTCTTTAAGATGCATTGCTGCCGGATTGTAACGGAAGATGCAAGTGTTTGCAGATTTTTTTCGATTTTCCTAACACTTCTATCACAATTCATCGAGGATCCGATGCGAAGTGCATTCCACGATTTTATCCGTATCCTTCCATATATCAATGATCATGGAATACGATTCCATACGATTGCATAAAAGCTCCGCAAATTTATAAATATTATGTGTCCCAAATACCAGATCCACAAAACGGTAGGATTTGCGGATCTTCTCCACTACCGTCGGCTCCTGCATCATACAGCCACAGAGTGCTATCATCATATGCGGATTTTTCTTTTTAAAGTTTGACAGATACCCCAGGCGTCCATACACCTTATTGTTTGCATTTTCACGCACCGTACAGGTATTGTAAATCACAAAGTCCGCGTGCTCATCCTCTGTCTCCACATAACCGATGTCCGTCAGGATTCCTAAAAGTTTCTCCGAGTCCCTCGCATTCATCTGACACCCGAACGTATGGACACAGCAGGTCAGTTTACGCCCCACTTCTTTTTTCCTTTTGTGCCACATACTGTCTGGCTTTTTCTATGTATTCGTACTGCCGTCTGGTTTCTTCTTCCCCGGTTAATCCATTTATTTCTAAATCTCTCATAATCCTCTTATTTCCCTGCTCTTCTTTTATGGACGTACCTGACCGTTTCCATAAATAATATATTTATAACTGGTAAGTGCCTCAAGCCCCATCGGACCTCTGGCATGTAATTTCTGTGTGCTGATTCCGATCTCTGCGCCAAGACCAAATTCATTTCCATCGGAAAAACGGGTGGATGCATTCACATAGACACAGGCGGAATCAATTTCATTTAAAAATCTCTGTGCCACATCATAATTTTTGGTTATAATCGCCTCGGAATGGGAGGTATTGTACTTATTGATATGCGCGATTGCCTCGTCCAGGCTGTCTACAATCTTTACCGACATAATATAATCCAGATACTCCGTTCCCCAGTCTTCTTCTGTCGCATCTTTTACCAGTGGCTGATCCGGTCCCCAGACATTCGACGGCATAGGAATCACCGCGCATCTCCACATCATACTCTTTTAATGCTGCATATAGCTTTGGAAGAAACTCTTTTGCAATTGCCCGGTGCACCACAATGGATTCGCAGGCATTGCATACACCGATCCGCTGTGTCTTTGCATTTTTTATGATATTGACCGCCATCTCCTGATCAGCAAACTGATCCACATAAACATGACAGTTTCCGGTTCCGGTTTCAATAACCGGAATCGTCGCATTATTTACCACACTCTGGATCAGTCCCCTGCCGCCTCTTGGAATCAGCAGATCCACATAATCCTTCATTTTCATAAACGCATTGGTGGTTTCCCGATCTGTGCTCTCGATCAGACTGAGTGCCCCTTTGGGAATATTCATCCTGCGAAGTGCCTCCTGCATGGCAGAAACAATCGCAATGTTCGAATGGATGGCATCACTTCCACCCTTTAAAATTGCACAGTTTCCGGACTTAAAACACAGACCGAACGCATCGGAAGTAACATTCGGGCGGGCCTCAAAGATAATGCCAACGACACCGATGGCTACACGCACTTTCAATGATCAGTCCGTTCGGTCGTTTTCGCATGGACATCACTTCCCCGATGGGATCTTCCAGTTTCGCCACCTGCCGGAGTCCGTCTGCCATTCCAAGAAGACGGTCATGATCCAGCTTCAGGCGGTCTAAAAGTCCCTGTGGCATATTGCGCTCACGTCCCTGCTCCATATCTATTGCATTGGCCTCTAAAATTTCCTGCTCATGTGCCATAAGCGCATCCGCAGCCAGTTCGAGTGTTCTGTTTTTTGTATCGGTATCCAGCATTCCAACCCTGATCCGGTCTTCATGTGCCTGCCGGCACAGTTCCTGCAGTTTTGCATCCATTGTCATTCTCCTCCTGTTGTCCGTTTCGGACGATACCATTGTTGTTCTGTGATCACATCATCCATAGGATGATCATGTATTTCCGTTGGAATTCTTTTGACGATCTGTTCTCCAAACGCAATTCCTGTCCTGTGCAGATTTTCTTTCTGCTTCAGGTAACGATCGTAAAATCCTCTCCGTATCCGAGCCGCATCCCCTTTTCGTCGAATGCAACACCGGGGACAAGAATCCATGCCTCCCCATTCTCTGCATCTGCAAAAGAAGAAAGCGGATATTGTTTGACATCCGGTTCCGGGACAGAAAACATTCCCTTTTTAACTGTCCGGGATTCTCAATCCGGTAAAACTCCATTTCCTTCCCGCACACCTTCGGGAAAAAAATCTGCTTTTTGTCCCGGAGTGCCTGATCGCAGAAAAGCTGCAATTCGACTTCGCTTCTAATCGCGGCATAAACCAGAATTTTCTGAAATCTGGCATACTCCGGTGCCGACAGCAGCCGCTCACAGATTTTTGCGCTCTTCTGCCGCCTCTCCTGCGGAGAAATCCGGTCTCTCTTTTCCTTCATCCGTTTACGAAGTTCTTGTTTTTGATCCATATTTTTCTCCAAGATTTTCCACAGATCCATCTGCATTCATCATGTCAATATTGTTAAGCTGATTGCGCAGATTTGCCTTTACCGAAGCGACATATTCCTGACGCAGCAGTGCCTGTTCCTTCTTTTCTTCTTTAACATTCACCTAATAAAATGCTGAGTTATTTGGGGGTACGGATCTGTTGTCGTGTTTTGTTACTATAAAATATAGTTCTAAACAAAAGATGCTGCTCATTTGAGCAACACCTTTTGCTTATATCCTCGTTATACACTCACTTTCCTTTTGTGAATTTTTTAAGAACCTGAATTTTCTTCATTCCTTCGAAAGTATATGCTCCCAGTGAGATTTCACCACGATGGAGTGTTTTTATGCTATGGAGATGAAACTCCTGGAAGCATTGGTGAAATCTTACTGTGCAGGAAAATCTTTATATAAATAGTATGAGTAATATGATTCATTTACTTTACATTTTCGATATAAACTCATCTATAGATTCTGCCTTTGCTGCCTGTTTTAACCAACCTGTTCAGACACAAATTTTTCTATTACAGACTTTTTTGCGTGATTTCTTCCGGTATCGTGCCGATATCTTCTAATAATTCTAAGATAGCATCTGCTTTTCCGGCTGAAAAACCCTCCTCTTGGTATTGTGCCTTTTTCAATCAATTTAAACAGATCCCCTTTTCCAGACCTTCCTTCCTGAAGTCCTTTCTCATATTCATCTTTTCCGGACAATCTCAAAGACTGCTTCCTTCATCATATTCAAAAAATACTCATTTCCACCGCCTCTTTTTCCTGTTTCGAGCAGAAACTCCCGCAGGATTCCTTCATTGATACATTCTGTCACTGCTTTGTCCACTGCCTCTTCTACATTCTTCATGCTCTTGCATAGGTTCGTACTTTCTTCACATAAATCGCATATTCTTTTTAAGGTTTGGCACTGTTCTAATAATTTTTTATTTTTTCCGAGGTTGATATTTAGCATGGTTACCATTTAATTCTAAATCCGGGTCGTCCATCGATTTTGAATGCATCTGACAACCTTAAATATTTCTTCTCTGCCTGTTCTTCCGAACCATTGTAGAATACTAAAATCTCGGTGTCGGGATTTTGATGAGTGTGTTGCGATACAGATCCCTGTGATTAACCTGTCCCTGCAATTCTTTTGCAATATAAAACAAATCCCGTAATGGCATATTGGGAGAATAAGTGGACTGATGCTCGTAAAGGTTCAAATAGAATCCATAATAAATGCCAGATCATTTTTTCATGTTCATAAATGGCATTTTCTAAGGTTACAATCTCTAGTTCTTCTGCGTTTGTGTAAAGATGTTCCGTTGACTGCATTATAAAGACTTAACAGCTCTTTTTCTTTTCACGGAATATCATGGAACAGTCTGTCCTTGTGGTTTCTGCAACATGGATTTCATTTGGGGTTTCTGTCATAGTATTACCTCCTGTGTGAAATTGTCTTGCAGGAGTTCTTATCCTTATTTTCTCGAAAACTCCTGTTCATATAATGTTGGAAAAGCATGAATTTTCTGATCTGAATAAGATTTGTAATAGACTACGGCAGAATTGCCGCCTTTATATAAGAAAATATGCTTTTGAGAGTATTATAGCATGGTGGGAAAAGTGTTACAACCGAGTTTGAATGCAATTGTGAGTATTTTTTCTTTATATTGTTGAAATATCCTCGGCTATTCCTTGCGAGACATGTTGCGTTTCCTGTCGCCGCCATGTTTTTTTGCTCATGTTTTTGTAACTCGGCCCTACGGACTTAGACAGACACAAAAACATGAGCTTACAGTGTCCTCGCGACGGAAGCCTGCAACTGTTTGTGGAATAGCCGAGGACAGCGGTACGGCATAGAAAATCCTAAAATAACTTATAAAAGAATTGTATTTGTGAAATTATTCAAAATTTTAAAAAATATTAAACAAATTGACAATACTATGTAAATAACATCCAATACCACATCTAATCTGCATCACTTCTACTTGTAATATCCGCCCAAAAATCTCAACGTAGAACAACTTCCTTCCCGAACCGCATTAGACAACGTGTATCCCAGCGAGCACCCGACGATTATGAAAAAGCCTTTTTGTGCTATGGAGAAAACTCCCGGAAGCAGAGCCCTCTGGCGAACACGCTTCCTGTTTTGAAGGAGGTTCAGCGGAATGTTTAACACAAGGAAACTTGCAATAATCGTCGGAAGCTCGCTGGGAACACAGACTTTTTCATGCACATATGTTATAATACGAAGTAAATATCGAAACAGATTTTAGATTACGCGAGACTTCTGATGAAAAAATATCTGACTATTTTTGTATGCTTACTGAGTGCACTCTTTTTTGCTGCCTGCCAAAAAACAGGATACCTCTGTGTCTAAAACGGGTTTCTATTTTGATACTGTCATAAAAGTCACTTTACGACGCGGATGCCGAACCAGAATTAGAGTCCTGTTTTTGCTCTTGGCAGACAATAAGTATGAAAACTTTTAAGTGCCACGAAAAAGGCAGTGATATCTGGAATATCAACCATGCAAAAAGGAAAACCGGTAGTAGTCTCAAAAGAAACTATTTCCATGCTTCAAAAGCTATTGATTACAGCGAGTTTGATGGTGCCTTTGATATCACGATCGGCGAACTCTCTTTCTTTGGGATTTTGGTGAAAATATGATACTGTTCCGTCTCAAAAGACATTAATGACTTCCTACCGTGGACTATCATAATATTGAGATATCAGACAATACCGTAACCTTAAAAAATCCGAAAACACAGATCGACCTTGGTGGGATTGCAAAAGGCTACATTGCAGATCAGATGAAGGCATAACTTCTGTTCAGATGGCATTACGAGGGGATCATTAATCTTGGCTAATGTGTTAACCGTTGGTCCGAAAAAACTTGGCGATACTTTATAAGATCGGCATACAAAACCATTCGATGATTCTGGTTCTCCGATCGCATCTGTTGATATTACTGATGCTTCTCTTGTATCTTTCCGGGGGTCTATGAACGGTATTTTGAAAAAGACGGTAAACGCTACCATCATATTTTAAACCCAAAAACCGGGTATCCTTATGAGAATGGCCTTACTTGGTGTTACCATTATTACGGATTCAGTCTGTTGATGCCGATGCAATCAGTACCACCTGTTTTGCTCTCGGCTTAGAAGATGGGATGAAACTGATTGAAAATACAAAAGGAGCCGAAGCCGTATTCATTACTGAAGATTTTACACTTCATAAGTCCTCCGGTATCGGCTCTGAGATTCCATTCCATGAAAATTAACTGTTTGCTGCTTTGATGGTCATATTGTTCAGCCATACGCCTTTTTTACCAGCACATAGTCGATGATACATTTTGCTAATTTCCATCATCTGCACTAAGAAATATACAAGGATCATATTCCAGTCTGTATAATTGATGAGCAAAAATAGCTGCCGGAATGTCTACAACCCAGATATAGAAGCTGTCGAATAAAAAGGTAACGATCGTCTTTCCGCCGGAACGCAGAGTAAAATAGGTTGAATTCATAAATGCGTTCAATGGCATACAGACTGCCAGCACCCGGATGATCCATGCCGCAATATATTTGACATCATCACTGGTATTATAGATCTGCGGAAAGAATGGAGATACAATGATCATTAAAATAGCAACACCCAAACAGCTTGCCACAGAAAAAAGAAGATCAGTTTTCTATCGGTATCCACTGCTTCTTCCATCTTTCCTGCTCCTAAAAGCTGTCCTAGAATGATTCCTGATCGCACTTCCCATTGCGATATAGACAATACTGAACATATTGATAATGTCGTTGCGATATTGATACCTGCAACCACAACCAATTCTCTTGAAGAATAAATAACAGCGTACCAGCATTGCCATTCCGCCTACCATAAAGTCTCGTTTAACAGCAGCGGGTTTTTTGATAACTTCCCTTTACTAAATCCATCGGCACATGGAAAGAACGGTACACACCGCGTATAAACGGTTTTTCTGCCGTATGACTGTGCCCATGCCATTTACAACCGCCACTTCTGCGATTCGTGCGATCACGGTTGCTATCGCTGCTCCGCGTACCCAAGTTCCGGAAACTGAATTTTCCAAAGATCAGACTGTAATCTAACAGCAGATTTGCAAAAAGCAACGATTCTTAAGCTTTATCGGGACAATCGTTTCTCCGGTCTCACGCAGGGTCCCACTGTATGTTTGCGTCAGTGCAAACGGGATCAGACATCCCATCATAATATGCAAATATTCCTTGCATATTCAAATGTCAATGCCGCATCATTCCTGTGCATCTCCTTTAAAAAAACATCCGGATGTAGATCATCTCCGAAGATTCCAAATACCAGAAACCAGATACCAACTAAGACAGCAACCACCATTAATTTCAGACGAAGCGTGTGGACGTACCCCCTTCTTCATCTCCGCTGCCATATTGTGCCGTAAAAATTCCAACGCCGGACACTCCACCAAAGATACAGAGATTGAATACCGTTATGAGCTGATTGACAATAGCAACTCCGACATCTGGTTTGTTCCAACCTGTCCGACCATGATGTTGTCTAACAGATTGACAAAGTTCGTAATCCCATTCCTGTACCATGATCGGTACTGCAACAAGTAGCACCATCTTATAAAATGCTTTATCTCCTATAATTTTTTTCATTTCTAACCCTTTTCTTATGTGTATATACAAAACACTGCAGTGAAGCTGTTTACAATGTAAAGAATCACACTACAGTGTCATTTATAAGAGATTTTGTTTTTCTTAAAGAATTACATGTTTCTGGACACTTTGTAGCACATGCACCACACTCTACACAGAGATCTTGTTGATATGTGCAACGTTATCTTCTACATGGATCGCATCGTGTTCACAGGTCTTCTCACACAGTAAGAGGCAATACAGCCTTCTGCACATGCGTCCATAACCTCTTTCCTTTATCGTGAGAACTACACTGAACAAAGTGTTTACCCTCATAAGGAACGAATTCGATCAATCTTTTCTGACAGGCAGCGATACATTTACCACATGCTTTACATAATTTTTTATCGACAACGGCAATTCCTGTCAATGATCTGAATTGCACCAAACGGACACGCCTTTTACACAACTTCCAAATCCCAGACAGCCATAATTACATGACTTAGGACCGCCATTTGGGAACATATGCCATTGCCGCACAATCCTCTACTCCTGTATATACATAATCTTTTCCTTGCTTTTTCACAGTTGCCTGCACATTTGACAAAGGCAACCTGACGAGCGCTTTCAGATGCTTCTACGCCCATGATCTTTCCGATTTTTTTCTATGACAGGGCTGCCTCCCGACTGGACACTGTCCAACAGGGGCTTCTCCCTTTACGATCGCAGCTGCAAGACCGGAACATCCTGCATAACCATCCACCAGTTATTTCCCGGAAGAACCTCTAAAATAGCTTCTTCACGTTCATCTACTTCTACTTTAAATTTTTCTCCGAAGATTCCAAGAATAAAACCGATCAGGATACCGGTTCCACCTTACAGCAAGACCGGAGATAATAATTGCACTTTTACACTCATATCCATTCCTCCTAAATCATGCCTGAGAAGCCCATAAAGGCGATAGACATCAATGCTGCTGTGATCAGGACGATCGCAGTTCCTGAAAACGTTTCGGAATATCGTTATATTCAATTTTCTCACGGATTCCTTACCATAATAACAATCGCGATAAAGAATCCGACGGATGTTGCTAATCCATTTACCACACCCCTGTAAGATCGTAAGGATTTGTAACGTTATTTAATGCAACACCTAATACGGCACAGTTTGGTTGTGATCAGAGGCAGGTAGACACCGAGCGCCTGTTATAACGATGGAATGGATTTTCAAAAACATCTCTACTAACTGAACCAATGCAGCAATGACTAAAAATAAATACGATTGTCTTAAATACTGGACATTGAGCGGTATCAGGATATATTTTAAATAAGACCTTGTAACAAAAGAGGACAGGGTAATAACAAAGATTACGGCTCCGCCCATTCCGGCAGCTGTATTCTGTTTTTTAGATACTCCAAGGAATGCACAGATTCCTAAGAACTGGCTGAGTACGACATTGTTGACAATGGCAGCACCCACTGCAATAATTAATACTTCTTTCATTTATCTGCCCTCCTCTTTTCCTTTATCCGCTTCTCTTCCGGTAATTTTCCGGTACACATAGACAGATGGTCACAACCTTTACAGTCTCCGGTAAGACAACCGCTTGAGCTCTTTAAAGGTTTACCCTTTTTCTCCATTGCTTCACGAACACAGTTCATACCGGCAACTAAAAAAATGCCAGAACTAAGAATGCTCCCGGAGCCATGATGAAAAATTGTGATTCCAAGTGTTGCACCAAAAATCTGTGACGGATAAACCGATACATACCAGACCGATCGTAAACCAAGACCCATTCCAAGTCCGTCAAATGCAGATGGAATGACCTGATTTTTGATGCATAGATTCTGTTTTCCAAGGATGATACAGTTTACTACGATAAGAGGAATATATACACCTAAAGTGACTCGGAAAGGCTTGGTGTATACGCCTGCATGATAAACTGAACGACAGTAACAAAGGATGCTACAATTACAATGTAATGCCGGCATACGAACGCCATTTGAATGACATTTACGAAATGCGGAAATCAACAGGTTTGAAAACATTAGTAAACCACAGTTGTTGAAAGTCCCATTCCAAGTCCGTTGATCGCAGAAGATGTAACTTTGCCAATGTCGGACACATACCTAACATCAGTACGAAGGTCGGATTTTCTTGATAATACCATTGTATAATACTTTCAACATTTCTGTTCATTAATTACCTCCCTGTAAGACCGTCTGAAAATATACCAGTGAAGCATTGACTGCATTGGTTACGGCTCTTGATGAAATGGTTGCGCCTGTTACGGCTTCGATCTCATTGTCCGCAGATGGTGCTGTCTTTACAACGGTATATGACGATTCTGATTTATTTTCAAACTGAGAGTAAAATGCTTTTTCCTGTACTTCATACCAAGTCCCGGTGTCTCATTGATGGATGTAATGGAATATCCGTTCAATGTGCCATCGTTGGATTCCGACAGAAAGTGTGATATCTGACTGGCTTCCTTCATGGGATGTTACGGAAATGACATATCCAAGCACTTCACCGGATTTATCTAATGCTGTGTTTACAGATAAAATCTCATCATTGGCATAATCACTCTTAGCGATGATATCCTCTGCTTTTTTTGCATCAAAATCCTTATATTCTTCAAAGGAATCAGCATCCTTAAATACATTCCGGTAGGACTCCTGTTCTGCTTCATAATTTACTTTTGCAATAGGACCTTTTGTGATTTCATTGACCACACCGAGGATCAAGACCTGCGATTAAAACAAGGGTAAAGGCAGTTAAGATCATTGCATCTTTGACAATCTTTTTTTTATTCATGCTTTTTCCCTCCTTTTTCACGCCAAACGCTTTCAGGATCGTATGCTTTTCAATGATCGGCACTAAGAGGTTGCCTAAGATGATCGCAAACGATACACCTTCTGCATTTGCACCGAACAGGCGGAATAATCCGGTCAGGATACCCAACAGGATACCGTAAATGATCTTTCCACTTTGGTGTGATCGGTGATGTGACATAATCGGTTGCCATGAAAAATGCCCAAGCATCAGACCGCCTCCGCAAAGCTTAAAGAACAATATAGTTCACATCAAAACCTTTTTCCACTGAAGATCAGTAAAAATACAACAAATGTGAAAGATAACTTCCCGGGATGCGAAGGTCAATGACACCCATCAGGATCAGGAAAACAGCTCCGATCAAAAGTGCAATGACAGAGGTCTCGCCAATCGTTCCTGCGGTTGTTCCAAGGAACATCTTCATGGTATCTACGCTCGCCGTTTCTCATCAGGGCTAACGGGTTGCTCCGGTAACACCGTCATAAAGTAAAAACTTGTCATGGTGCTTGCAAAAGATACAAGCAGGAAACAACGTGCTCCAAGTGCCGGGTTCATAAAGTTCTGACCCAGTCCTCCGAATAACATCTTTGACAATGACGATTGCGAACACGCTTCCAAGTACTGCCTGCCAGATTGGAAGGGTATATGGAAGGTTCAATGCTAATAATAATCCGGTTAACACGGCACTGAAGTCTGTTATCGTCTGTTTTTATGTACAATCTTTTCAAAAATCCATTCTGATGCCACACAGGTTGCGATACAGAACGCAATCAATAACAAAGCCCGCAGCCCGAAGTTGTACACACCAAAGATACTTGCCGGCAGTAATGCGATAATGACATAGAGCATGATTTTTGCCGAGGTATCTTTCGCACTTAATGTGCATGAAGATGATATATTATATAACTCACTCACAGTTCTACACCTCTTTCTATTGTTTCTTTCTTCTCTCTGCTAAGATCTGTTTTTTCATGGTCTTAATATATTGTGCTAACGGACGTTTTGCAGGGACATATATAACTGCAGCTTCCACATTCAATACACTCCATACCATTCCATTTTTCAAAAACTTTCCGAATCATGGAACTGTGACATTTTGCAAGTCGAGATGGAACGATCTGCTCCGGACAGACAGATACGCAACGTCCACAGTTGATACATGCTGTCACTTCACTTGCTGAAACATCATCTTTTTTACACGGCAGGGGAGGATGACGTCTTTGTTGTCGGAATCTCCAGACTAAAAACTGCAAATCCCATCATCGGTCCACCGGAGATCATCTTTTCGGATTTTCCTTAAATCCGCCTGCTTCTTCTAAAATTTCCGCATAGCTCATACCGATACAGTATTCAAAATTGCCCGGATTTGCAACAGCGTCACCTGTTACGGTAAAGATTCTGTCCATTACCGGTTTCCCTTCTTTGACTGCACGGTTGATCGCTACTAAAGTCTCCACGTTATCTACAATACATCCTGCATCTGCCGGAAGCATCTTAGAATTGATTGCACGTCCGGTGGTTGCATAGATCAACTGACGCTCACCACCCTGTGGATATTTTGTCTTTAATGGCATTACTTCAATGCGTTCCTCATCCTTTGTCAGCTCTTTCAACTTCTGGATACAATCCGGTTTGTTGTCTTCCACACCGAGGATTCCCTTCGCATGGTCAAACAGACGCAGGGACGATCTTCATACCGCCGATCAGTTCTTCCGGATTCTCTAACATTCTCCGGTAATCTGCGGTCAGATATGGCTCACACTCTGCACAGTTTGCAATAATAAATTCAATCTTATCAGGCTCCTTTGGTGAGAGCTTTACATGTGTCGGGAATCCGGCACCTCCCATACCTACTACGCCTGCTTCTTTTACTTTTTCAATAATCTGCTCTTTAGAAAGACTTGCAACATCTTCCACACCATGGAAATCTGTTTCTTTCATCTCTCCATCATTTTCAATAATGATAGAGTTTACCAGATCACCGGTCGCTACATGTCTTGGCTCGATTGCCTTTACCGTACCGGATACGGATGCGAAAAACCGGTGCAGACACAAATCCGCCTGTTTCTGCAATCTTTTGTCCTCTTAAGACCGTATCACCTACTGCAACAATTGGTGACGCCGGTGCTCCGATGTGCTGAGACAATGGATAGACCAGAATTTCTTTTGGGTTTGATTCTTCGTATCGGCTGATCCTTTGCGAGATCTTTTTGCCATCGTAGGGATGGACTCCGCCTTTAAATGTCGAAATACCCATTTTGTTCCCCTCTTTCCTAAGTTATTTTTTTTGTGTCGTTGTACTGATCCCTCTCATACAACTTTCCGCTATATTATACCATATACCCATAATTCTACAACCGTTTTTCCTGCAAAATTCATGTTAATTTTCCTTGCACCGAGAAAAATACACGAAAAAATATTTGTAAAAGAAACAGAATATGGTAGAATATTTCCATGATAAACAGGAGGAAAGAAAAACGATGCAGACCTGGCACAAAGAGTTAAATTTTGACAATACCGATACCCTTACAAATGCTTTATTTGCAGAGGATTCTGTATTTTTGATATTGAAACCACCAGATTTTCTCCGGCAAATACTTCTTTATACCTGATCGGATGTGCCAGACGAAGGGAAACATCATCTGCATCGATCAGTTTTTTTGCTGACACCCGGACGAGGAACATCTGATCCCTTGCTGCTTTTTAGAATTGTTAAAACCATACCGGACACTGATCACTTTTAACGGACTTGGATTTGATATTCATTATCTGACTGCAAAATGCCAGACCTATGGGATGCCTGCTCCGTTTTTAGAGTTTTCAAATTTGGATATTTTCCGTGCTCTTTCGAAATTCAAAAAGATTTTCAAACTGCCGAATTTAAAGCAAAAGACCGTAGAAAAATTCTTAGGGATCGGCAGGAGGATCTATTCAGCGGCGATCTGATCAACGTCTATCATCAGTATGTTGCCACGCAGGAGGAAGAGGCGTTATCTTTTACAGATTCACAACTATGAAGATGTCTTAGGCATGATCGATCTGCTTCCGATCCTCTCCCTATCCTCAGATTTTTCAGGGAGCTTTTACGGTAGATTCCATTGTAAAAATCTCTATGAGGACTATCAGAGCATTACCAGAACGAATGTATCATCATTAAAGAACCAGTATCCGGTGCCAAAACGTATCTCCTATGGATTTGATCAATTTTATCTGACCAGCTATCAGGATACCACGAAGCTGAGTATCAAAATCTACAGTGGTGAGTTGAAATATTTCTATCCGGAATTATAAGGATTACTACTATCTGCCGGAGGGGATACCTGCTATTCATAAAAGTGTTGCCTTTTATGTAGACAAAAAATTACCGGACGAAAGCCAAAGCAGCCACCTGCTACAGCAAAAAAGACCGGCTGTTTCCTGCCCCAGCATCAGGTTGTGGTCTCTCCTTATTTTAAATTAGAATACCATGACAAGATCACTTATTTTGAATTGACGGATGAATTTATTGACAATGAGACGGATGTGAAAGCCTATGTGATGCATGTGTTATCACTGCTGTTGATGGCAAAGTAAATCTTCTTAAAATATTTTACACTAAATAACATATAAAATCTTTTTAAGAAAATTTAAGTGAGATAGTTATATGAAACTTAAGGATTTAGAAATATTTACTTAGAAATTTGAGAACTTAGAAAAAACTCAGGCTACCATACCAGTGCCTGAGGTTTTGTATTACCTCCCTTTTTCAAAGAAAAAGGATTTGTTTCTTCTGAAGTTAAGTTCTTTATAATTGGTAATCTGCTCCGTACTGCCAATGAATAACAGTCCGTCATTTTACCAATGACCGGTTAAACTTCCGGTAAACGCCATCTTTCCTTTCTTCCGTGAATAAATCCACAACATTTCTGCACACGATCAGGTGGCAGTCAGACGGATAAGTATCTTTGGGCAAAGTCATGTTCACGAAATTCTACATTTTTAATCTGGTCAGAAATCTGATAACAGAAGAACCTACCTGTTTGAAGTATTTCTTCTTAAAGTCATCCGGGCACAGAAGCAATGCTCTTTCGTTATAAATGCCAAGTCTTGCTTTATCTAAGACCACACTTGTCTATGTCTGTTGCTATAATATGAATATTTTCTAACGGAAGATGTCTTGACAATGCCATAACCAGTGAATATGGTTCATCGCCTGTGGAACAGGCAGCACTCCAAATCTTCAATCTTTCCAAAACTTCTGGATCAGTGCCGGGAACAGTTCTTTTTTTTCAAACTGTCCATTGTTCCGGATTCCGGTAAAACTCTGATACATTAATGGTTAAGAAATTGATAAATTGTTCGAATTTTCCTTATCATTTGATCAGTCTGACATAGTCATCATAAGAGTCTTGTTGTTCTTTATACGATAAATGGCGTAATCCGACATCTCATCTGCTTTTTCTTTATAAGCATTCAGATCAATCGTTGTCAAATTGTAAACATCTTTTTAAACTTCTCGTAACCTTCATTCACTATCTCCGGATTTTTTATTCTGCGTCTAACTCACTTGCTACCGCATCTGTGTATCTCTACGTCTGCTACGTCAGCATCGTCTTCTTCCTGCAGCGGCTGTGCCTGTATAATGCTTTGA
>VOFH01001007.1_pt1 | contig 14951 bp, 19 predicted proteins | sample 5384091 | NCBI WGS metagenome assembly VOFH01 (sample SAMN12384727, study PRJNA508395) | human gut metagenome | isolation source: healthy gut G | host: Homo sapiens
AGAGCAGTTTGCTCGCATTTCCCCGCCTTGCAGAGTTGGGCAAAAGCGTCTCCGCGGAAGTTGCTGAGGCCAAGGCCCGTGTGGCTCAGGATGAGATGAGTGCTGTGCAGGCTGATAACAACTACCAATCTTGCTCTATTGGATCTTAGTCAGCTCATAGAACTGGAAACTCCGGAAGGATTTACATTATCAGCTCCGGCTGTAACGCTGGATTTGGCTCCTCTGACTCCTCCGGATGAGGTTTATCAAACGGCGTTAACGAATAAGGCTTCTGTAAAGGCAGCGCAATATCGTTTGGCGGGTGCCAAGCATAGCATTCGTATTGCCCAGAGCGATTTCTATCCGCAATTGAGCCTTGGTGGTAGTCTTGGGACAAGATACTATTCTACTATTGACCGTAATTTCAGTCAGCAGTTGCGGGATAATTTCAGTAAGTATGTAGGATTTAGCCTGAGTGTTCCTCTCTTTAATCGCTTCGCTACTCGTAACCGTGTGCGTACGGCACGATTACAGCAAGAGAACTACTCCTTGGCAATTGACAACACCAAGAAAGTGCTTTATAAGGAAATTCAGCAAGCCTGGTACACTGTACTGGCTTCCAGCAAGTATACCAGTAGTAGTACGGCAGCCAATGCCAGTATGGAATCTTTCAAGCTGATGAGTGAGAAGTATGATAATGGCAAAGCTAATGCTGTAGAGTATAACGAAGCGAAACAGAATTTGATGAAAGCCCAGTCTGATGAGTTGCAGGCCAAATATGAATATCTGTTCCGTACAAAGATATTGGACTTCTATAAAGGAATACCGATTGAATAACTTTTTAGTGTCTTTCTCTTGAAAATCCTTCTTTGGCTGCGAGGCTGGGGAGGATTTTCTGTATATTTGCCACATGACTCCTTTTATCAGTATAATTATTCCTTTTTTATGGTACGGCAGACCCGGTATTGCTGCAACGCTGTATTACTTCTATCCGTGAACAGGGAATGGAAGAGGGGAGTTATGAAATCATTGTAGCAGACGATGAGAGTCAGACTAGGGGGGAGCTAATCGTGGAATGCAACAAGCGCATGGTGAATATCTTTTTTTTTTGTAGATGCTGATGATATTTTAGTACCGAATACACTTCGTTCTTGTTTACCTTTGCATTGAAACTATACCTCCTGATATACTGAGGTTTGGTTTTAAGGAGTTTACCTGTGCCTCTTCGTTGGAGAAGCAGAATCCGACCAATCAACTGCCGTCTTATGTAGAATACCATCCGGTGCCCACTTCATGGCATTGAATAATTTATGGAGTTGTTTGGGCGCATTTCTTCCGTCGAAGTTTATTGGAGACGTCTTCTCTTTATTTCAGTAAGACGAGCCTTTTTGAAGATGAAGAGTTTGTTGCCAAAGCTTACTTCTTCGCCCGAAAAATGTTGGTGACTTCTCATAAAGTGTATGGTTATTACTGTTCATCTTCTTCTTTAACGAGAATGATTACTGAAGATGAATGCCGGAGGAGGGTATCTGATTTTAAAGAAATGCTTTTTCGGTTGAAAGCGTTTAGTCAGGCTTGTCAGTCTGACGCCTCTGTCTAGCGTTTGGAGGCATTGAATAGACGAATCCATTTTCTTGTTATCGACTATATCCGTCAGATGGCGGAATAAATGTAGTATAAATGAGATGAACCGGCAATTAGCTATCCTGAAACAAGCGGGATTATTAGTACCTTTGCCCTATAAAAAGTATTCTTGGAAGTATCGTTTGGTTTGTCCTGCCATTAATGTTTATATTCGTTTTGTTATATGAAGATATTGTTACTTGGAGAGTTTAGCGGGCTGCATTGGAATCTTGCGGAAGGACTTCGGGCATTGGGGCACGATGTCTGTGTTGCTTCTGATGGTTGTTGGTATCCGCGTGATATAGCTCTTGACCGGCCGACGGATAGTTTGCGTGATGGTATCTGTTGCCTTCTCCGTATATTGCGTCATTTGCCGGGTTTTCGGGGATATGATGTTGTGCAGATTATCAGTCCTTATTTTTTGCGTTTACGCAGTGAACGTACTTTTTTGCCTGTTTACCGTTATTTGCAACGGCACAATGGCAAGGTCTTTTTGGGAGCTTTCGGGACCGACTATTATTATATTCGTGCTTGTATGGAAACAGCACTTTTCATATTCAGGATTTTAAGATCGGAGACCGGTATCGTGATACGGCTTTTAATCAGATTACTCTTCAGGATTGGTATTATGGTGGGGCAGCTCGTGCCACTCGGGCTATAGCCGAAACTTGTAATGGCATTATCGCCTGTTTGTGGGAGTATTACCTTCCTATCAACCTTACTTTCAGATAAGACAGCTTTCATTCCTTTACCTATCGATTTGCGTGAGGTAACATCCCGCGTTCGCGGTGTGCCGGAGAAACTGAATTTCTTCATCGGTAATTCAGTCTGCCCGTAGTAATTTGAAGGGACTGATGTTATGCTGCCCGTTTTGCAAGAAGTGCAGCGCAAGTATTCTGAGCTTTGCCGCATCACTGAAGTGCATGATGTGCCTTATGCCCGCTATCAGCAGTTGATGGATGATGCTGATGTCCAGTTAGATCAGTTGTATTCGTATACCCCTTCCATGAATTCACTATTGGCTATGGCAAAAGGAGTAACGGTAGTGGGAGGCGGTGAGCCGGAGAACTATGAGATATTGAATGAAACAGAACTTCGTCCCATTATCAATGTCCTGCCCGACGAGCAAGATATTTATCAAAAGCTGGAAGATATAGTGTTTCATAAAGAGCGTATTCCGGAATTGTCGGCGCAAAGTATTGAATATGTAGCCAAGTATCACGATCATGTGAAGGTGGCCCGCCAATATCTGGACTTCTGGGAAAAACATTAATCATTCATTAGCCGAAATGTATATTGCAGGATGGCTACACCCTTTCCATGGAGTCTTCCGTAGTCGGATAGCCGTAGAATGGCATTGATTTCATTTCGGTCTCACGATATGAAGTTGTTGCAGACCTCCAACATCAAACCTTCCAGATTGCCTTCCAGATTGTGTCTTTTGTTGTAGGCATATCCCGGGACCGAAAGAAGAGCCCTCCGTTCCTTCTCCTCCGTTCTCCCCTTGGGGAGTTAGAGGGGGAGTGTTTTCCTTTTCGTTTACTTTGTTTTGCTTTTCTTTACTTTGTTCGGAATTGCATGCATTTTCGGTGGAAACAATACATCCTGTACCTCAGGGTTTTTTTCTTCTTTTTCCCGTTTTTAGGAACTTTGGTTTCATAAGGAAGTAGGGAGGGAGTCAAGTCCCGTTTTCTGCGTTTGGTAGCTTCCAGCCATACTTTCTGTATGTGTACGGATGTCAATACCTGGTGTTCCTCATACATTTTCCGGTCAAATATGTCTTTCGCTATCAGAAGTTCTACGATTTCCTGCATTTCCTCATCCGATAATTCGTTTCCTAATTTGTGGACAAAGAGCATGCATTGCTCTTTGTTCCACACTAGATAATATCCGCTCTTCTTTATAAATTTTTCCGAGTAGCTTTATGAATGCCGCTACACCTTTCAGCCCGAACCGGGCTTCTATTAATTCCTGTTGCTACTCCTTCGAGTAGACTTATAGCTATAGGGAAATACAGTACCCCTGTACAATTCATTGCCATTTCTTTAGTGATTAAACGATAAGTGATTAATGATTAGCAGACGGGGCTCCAGTCCAATAAATTCTCCAACTGGAAACTTCTCCAAGCCTGTGACTCTACATCCCAGTAAACTACAGTACTTTCTATGCGCTCCATTTCATAGAATCGGTGAAAGAAACTTTCATAGGGTATGAGGGTTGCTTTCACCATTTTGAAGATTGTGCCTTGTTTGTGAAAGGCAATAAGGGCATAGCCATACTGCATGTGGTCAATGAGGTCGATCAATCTTTGTGCCATGTACTCTGCACATTCCTCAGAATACCCCTTTTCGAACATGAACCGTTTTTTCCATTTTTTCTGCCATTCTTTCACGGACTGGAACCGGATTTTGAACTCGTGTCTTTTCATCTTACGATATATTTAATTAATAATAATGTTGGTTACGTTTTCAAGCTCATGCCATAGCAATAAAAAAAGATGTCGCTTCGCATAAGAGGAAGCGGCATCTCATTGAGGTCTGACTTGGTCTTGTTAACGTGAGGGCAAAGGTAGATCTTGCTGTTTTGACAGTATCTTTTAATTTCTGTCTTTTCTGTAGGGTGATTTCTCCTTATGCTTTTCATTGTGTCGTACTCTTTTATCCTTTTGCCACATTTTTTCTGCCATTTTGGTTAAAGTACTCTTTGACATAGGGATTCCGTCATTATTTAGGAAGAGTTTGGTTTCCGCTATGCGCTCTATAAGCGGGGCCAATTCGAGTTTTTCGGGTGGAATCTTTTCATTGTTTCCAAGTAGAAATTACCCTCGATGTATTCATCCAAAAGATTTCCCAGCATGCTTTCCTGGTTATTGTTAATTCCTTTAACTTTTTTACCCTTAGGACGGCCTCTGTGTGGTTTATTTTCCGCTTGTTCAGAGGATTGTCTGTTTTGTTCACTTGGTTTTACTAACCCTTGTTTCTTCGCTTTTAGCAGCTTTTTTTGAATTATCATTTTGAAAAATTATTTATATTAAAAACAGTTAATTTGTAAATAGGGGCAAAGATAAAGGATTGTTGATGTGCAGAATAGAGGAGAATAAAATGAAATAAATACTTTTCGAACAGATGATAATTTTTGTAAATTAGAGTGATATAGCGAAAAGTAGGGGTGTCCAAAAACGTTCGTTTAATGTGCACAAAGATAATGAAAAAATTGAAACCTGCAAAATGGAATAAAAATATTTTTTTAAATATATTTTTACTACTATGTATTTGTTGATATATCAGTAAAAAATTTTTAGCGATAAAAATATTTAATATAAACATTTTGCACATTCAAAAATACCCATTTTTCAAATTTGTGCACATTAAACGAACGATTAAAAAATACTTTTTGAGTTTAATGTCTTCGTTTCTATCTTATTAAGTTAAAAACTATTTGTTTACGGTTTGAAAGAGAATATGTCTCGTTCAAACCGCGAAGCGCACCCGAAACTATAGTAAAATCCTCGTTCTCTTTTTGCAAGTGATTGAAAATCAGAAATATTGGTTTGCCGCCCGTACTCGTGATAAGCAAGAATTTGCTGTCCGAAAATCCCTAGATAAGTTTAAGGGCAGAAGAGGGTCTGGATCTTGATTACTATCTTCCCACGCGAACTGTGGTATCTCAGCTGAAGTATCGCCGTAAGCGTACTGAGGTTCCTGTTATTCGAAATTTAATCTTCATACGCGCTACAGAAGCAAACCGCTTGTGATATTTCCAATGTTTATGGTGTCCGGCTGTACTACATGAAAGACCTCTTCACTCATTCCATGTTGGTTGTCCCAATAAACAGCTGGAAGATTTATATTTGTCATGGACTTGAATCCCGATGGCGTCAGTTTTGACAACGAACCCTTTCACAATGGGTACTAAAGTGAAAGTCGTTAAGGGGGATTTTAGCGGCATTGAAGGTGAGATTGCCACAGAAGCGAAGAAAACCTATGTTGTTATTCGTATTAAGGGTGTCTTAGTCGCAAGTATTAAAGTACCCAAGTCTTATCTGAAGCTAATCAACTAATACTATATCTATTCTCTCCATGAAGGGGGTGGTAGGCCAATCACATTCTAATCATATATCTAAATGAATTTTTACTCTCTCGTGCTTTTCGAACTCAGCACGCTGCCCATAATTTAATGTATCTGGGCACCGATGGTGAACCCCTATTTATTCCGATGATTTTTTGCCGCCAGAATAAAGATGTTCTTATAAATGCGATTCTCTTTTTACTGCAACAAGTTCTGATATCGAAGAAGAGGCCAATCTGTGTCTGGCTCTTTTGATGGGCTATAACGCTACTATCTATGATTATGGCGATAAACTCAAAAAAGAAGCAGTCTGTGTTGGATCGTACCTATGATGTGTTGGAGCACCTTCCGGCTTCTTTACTTAAAGTCCGTTTGCTAACTTACTGTTATGGTGAGAACTATGAAGAAGGTATGCTTCAAGAGGCTCGTGCCATTATGGATAAGTGGGATAGGGCAGCGTTGACTTCCGAACAAAAGGAAATCATAGAAGAGCTGAAGAATATCGAAGAGAATCCGTATCCTTTCGAAGTGCTTGACTAACATACTATATTTCATCTTATTATTTTATTATATATAATGCAGGCAATCATTTTAGCGGCCGGTATGGGCAAACTGGTGAGTTGACAAAGGGCAATACCAAATGCATGGTCCAAAGTGAACGGTGTATCTCTGATAGACCGTGTTTTAACACAGTTATCTACAATAAATCTTTCAAAAGTTATCATTGTAGTAGGTTATCAAAGGAAAAAACTACAGGAATACTTAGGTAATTCTTATAAAGGGATTCCTCTACAATACATTGAGAATCCGGTTTATGACAAGACTAATAATATTTATTCCTTGTCGTTGGCTAAGAATGAATTGCAAGAGGATGACACGTTATTGATAGAATCCGATCTGATATTGGATGACACTCTTTTTTCGATGCTGGTAAATAATCCGTTACCCAACTTGGCATTGGTGGCCAAATATGAGACTTGGATGGACGGCACTATGGTATGTATAGACGAAGAGAATAATATTGTAAGCTTTGTACCGAAACAAGCTTTCAGATACAGTGATGTGAATTCTTATTATAAGACGGTAAATGTCTATAAGTTCAGCCGTGAGTTTTCTTCTTCGCAATATGTGCCTTTTTTGGAGGCTTACACCAAGGCGTTAGGCAATAATAGAGTATTACGAACAAGTATTGAGGGTGGTTACTCTGCTTGATAATTGTCCGTTAAAAGTACTTCCGCTTGATGGGCAGAAATGGTATGAGATAGACGACGTGCAGGATCTGGATAATGCCGAGACTATCTTCAGTGATGAAGACAAACAGCTTCCTCTTTATCAGAAGCGTTATGGCGGCTATTGGCGTTTTCCAAACTTGCTGGATTTCTGCTATCTGGTTAATCCCTACTTTCCTTCGCAGAAACTGAAAGAAGAATTGAAGGCCAATTTCGATGTGTTGTTGAGTGAATATCCTTCTGGTATGAGAATTAATTCACTGCTCATTTCTAAATATTTTCACATAGACAAAAGTTATGCGGTAGTGGGCAATGGAGCCGCTGAATTGATAAAGTCGTTGATGCGTTATTTGGACGGGAAAGTGGGTGTTGTGTTCCTACATTCGAGGAGTATCTAATCGTTATGCAGAGGGCCGTTTGGTAGAGTATATTCCTCAGAATGCGGATTTCACTTATTCAGCCTTGGACTTGAAGGCGTTCTTTGCGGACAAATCCATTTCCACACTTCTTCTTATCAATCCTGACAATCCTTCCGGCAATTTCATTCCATATACAGATTTGCTGTCTTTGATTTCCTGGGCCGAGGACTGTGGTATCCGGTTAGTGGTGGATGAATCTTTTGTTGATTTTAGTATGGGTTACGAACAGAATACCTTGTTGCGTAATGACATACTTTCTCGTTATCCTCATTTGACTGTGATGAAAAGTATCTCAAAATCCTATGGGGTTCCGGGGCTTCGTTTAGGCGTATTGGCTTCAGCTGATAAGGAGCTGATCGAATGGATGAGGAAAGATGTTGCCATTTGGAATATTAATTCGTTTGCAGAATTCTATATGCAGATCTTTGGAAAATATGAGGATGACTATAGGCAAGCGCCCCGGCTTTTTGTGGAGGAGCGCGCACGATTCAAAAAGAACTTTGCAATTTCCTGGCTTCGTGTCATACCTTCACAAGCTAATTATTTCCTCTGCGAGGTATTGGATAAATACACTTCGAAGGACTTGTTGAAACTTTTGTTGATCAAGTATGGAGTTTTGATAAAAGATTGTAGTACCAAGTCAGGGTTTGAAGGAAGGAATTATATCCGTATTGCGGTACGTGGGAAAGCGGATAATGATAAATTGGTTGAATCTTTAAAGAAGTTATAATGAAAATACTGGACTTTGATAAAATTAAATCTTTTGAATTTGTCAGCAGAGGAAATGTATAGTTGGACAGAAAATGTATGGAAACAGCAGGATTCATTCATTTTGCCGCCGAAATCAAAAAATGTTACAAGGTGAAAGTGGACGGTATTTCACTATGCCTTGCGTGTTGCCTCAATACGATATTTCCGGAGTAAAGTTTATCTGCCGGAATGTTGATGATGTGGATGGAGTTCCTGCCCGTAACTCTAATATTATGCTACAAAATTGTTCCAAACATGGTTTACTGGCTGTTATGGATGGTACATATATTACTAATATGCGTACAGGAGCTAATGCGGCGTATAATGCGATAACGTTTGCTAAATCCAAGCCTGAGACATTAGCTGTATATGGTTTGGGATTAACAGCTCGCGCTTTATGTTTTTCTTTACGGCTATATCTAAGCATCCCATTACGATAAAGTTGATGCGTTACAAAAATCAGGCGGAACTGTTTATTGATGAGTTTGAGGCTAATTCTAATTTGAAATTTCAGATATGCGATAATTTGGAGGAATTGCTTCATTCGGATATAATAGTGTCATGTGTAAGTTTTGCCAGAAAGGAATTATGCGATATATCAGTGTATCCAAAAGGTTGTACGGTAGTGCCTGTCCATACAAGTGGCTTTCAAATTGTGATTTGGCTTTCGATAAAGTAGTGGTAGATGATATAGGGGCACGTAAAGGTTATCGGTATTTTAATGAATTTCAGGATAGGATGATAAGGATTACTGATGTAGCCAATCAACGAGTTGCCGGACGTGAAAATGATGAACAACAAATTGTTGTATATGACGGAGGCGTTGCTATACATGATTTATACTACGCCATGAAAATTTTGGAGAAGGCTGGGGATGATTGCATTCAGATACCGATGTCTTATCCGGAGGAGGAGGTTTTGGATTTAATGAATGCTTTATAATATAAATCGTGATTCTACAGATTTATTGTAACAACGATAATGCAGCAGAACGTGCCTGGATTATTGATGTTTTCTTCTCTGAATTTTTGAAGGTTGATTATCAACTTCACTTTATAGAGACAGACTGTTATGAGATAAAATTTGGTGAAAAGTCAATAATTCTGGCAGACAACTTTTTTTAAGTATTACTCCCAACCATTAGCCTATCTTTCCAAAAACAATTTTCCTGTGGATATTTGTTTTTCGGAGTTTCAAATAGCAGGTCGAAACTTTCCTGTTGTAGTGTTGTATGGTAAGGATGGGCTGTGCTTGACTGAAGATTTAGTCAGGTGTGAATCTGATTTATTTGCATCGGCATTCTTTATGCTTTCTAGGTGGGAAGAACACTGCATAGAAGCGAAAGACGCTTATGGAACTTGTGATGAGAATCAGCTTCTATCCGTGAAGCATTCTTTTTTTAAAAGACCCATAGTAAATGAATACGTTGAAATCATAAGAGCATTTTTTGTTATATCGGGCTATCCTGTGAGTGATGACAACCGAAAATCGCAGACGTATTTAACTTATGACGTAGATGACTTGTTTTTTACCGGTTTAAAAAAGTGGAAATATTTCATTCGCACATTGGGAGGAGACGTTATTCGCAGGAAAAGTTTGAAAATGTTTCTTCGGCGTATTCATTTTTTTCTTTGTAATTTGGGCAGGGATTTATATGATCCGTTTGAAGAATTATTGCAATTAAATCCTCGGGCTTATGCGTTGTTCTTTTTCAAGGCACAGGTTAGGGGAGAGTTTGGCGCGACGTATGATATTAGCGATAAAAGATTAAAAGCCTCTGTTTGCTCGATTAAAATCTGCCGGATGTCATATCGGACTGCATAGTTCGGAAATAGCTTATAACAACAGAGAACAATTGGATCGGGAGATTTCCCGTTTAAAGCAATCTGCCGGGTTAGACGATATTGACGGTAATCGTAATCACATGCTGTTTTATGATGTTAACCAATTGGAATATTTAGCGGGACAAGACATCTTTTCTTGATAGTACATTCGGCTTTCATTTTCGTAATGGGTTCAGGTGTGGAATATGTCAGAAAAATATCCCATGTTCAACTACCTTTCCAGGCATGTAATGGAGGTTTATCAACTTCCGTTCTCCATTAAAGATAATGGTAGTTTCTATTTAAATAAGACTGCGGAGAGCATGCGTAGCGATATATTATCTACAATCAGTACTGTAAAGCGTTATCGTGGTGATGTAGTCTTTTTCTTTGGCCTACCAATAAACTGAATTCTTTTGAGAAGATGAATTATAAAAAGTTTATCTTCAAATGGCTCACAATTGTTAATTATGTCTGGTTTTTACTCTGAGGGGGGATTGATTAGAAACAAGTTGGTACAGAATACCGGATATTTGTCTATAATAGAAATATTCCGTTTGTTAATGCCATTTATCGCTCTCCCTTATATAATAAAGACTGTGGGTGTTACTAATTATGGTAGTATCGTTTTGCGCAAAGCCATTATTTCTTATTTTCAATATTCATTAATTGGGGGTTGGATATTTCGGCCGTAAAAGATGTGTCTATATCAAGAAATAACCCGGGGGAACTAAATAGAATAGTGTCATCTGTACTACTTATAAAGTTGTTACACTTGCTTCTGTCTGCTTCGCTGTTGATTGTAGCTTCGCTGTTTGTTCCTTATGTATATGAGAATGCAGGACTGTTATTTTTTTGTTGTTTTCTATTGTGTTTTACAGATATTCTTTTCCCGGTCTGGTTTTATCAAGGGATAGAAAAGATGAAATATCTTGCATTAATAAAGTTCATATCGATACTTTTCTATACTGTTTCAATCTTCATTTTATCAGGCGGGCAGATGATTATATATATGTTCCTTTTATTGCAATCTTTTAGGTAATATTTTGGGTGGAATCATCTCTATGTATTTATTGCTACATGTGGAGAAAATGTCGTTTTGCCGTGTTCGAAAAAAAATACATTGTTCGTACATTTAAAGGAAAGTGCCCCTTTCTTTATATCCAGAATTTCTGTTGTACTCAATAACAGTATTGCTAAAATTATAAGCGGAGTCTTTTTCACCATGGATAATTTGGCAGCCCTTTGATTTGGCACAAAAATAACAGCCATAGCGTTAGTTCCCATCCAAATGGTTAATCAAGCTATTTATCCTCATTTGGCACGGACTCTTAATAAATTGTTTGCCCGTAAAATGCTGATTGTGAATGTAGCTCTGTCATTTGTAATAGCTCTGTCTGTATTTGTATTAGCTCCTTATGCCGTATATTATTTTTTCTAAAAGGCGAATTGGAAGCATCAGTCTTTTAACCAGAATATTATGTGTTTGGTTATTTTTGGTGGAATTATTAGTGTATTTAGGTGGTCCTGTTTAGTTTTCGTTTGGATATCCTAAACCTTTCAATGATAGTGTTATATTGGGTACATTAATATTGCTGATTTCGTATTTGCTTCTTTATGTGTTTGGAGGGTTTGGATGATGTTCTTAATTTTGCTTATGTACTTTGTTTTTCTGAAATTGTAATGTTTTCTTATAGACTTTTCTATTGCATGAAATATAAACTATTTCCCGGTAGAGTTCCATTTACAATCCGATTGTTATTAATCCATTATAATAATGATAACTGATACTTTACAAAACGAATTGCGTGAACGATATAACCCAGATGGTTCCATATTGCGCAAGCAACAATTGAGAATGTTGGAAATGCTTCAATATATTGACTTTGTTTGCAAGAAGCATAATATTCGCTATTGGCTTTGTTCGGGCACTCTGTTAGGAGCTAGTTCGTCACGGTGAGGTTTATACCATGGGATGATGATGTAGATATAGAGATGCTAGAGAGGATTATAAACGATTGATAAAAGTTTTGCCGAAGAACCTTCATCCCACTATGCAGTACAAACCTATCAGAGTGATAGTGATTATACCCTTCCGTTTGGAAAATTGCGTGATCTGCATTCTCATGTAATAGAAGGGGGGTAGCAAAATGCAAATATGACGGTTGTTGGATTGATCTTTTTATCTCGAAAAGAATACTTATTCTTGCTTAAAATTATCTGTAGGTTTACAAAAAGTTTTTTTAGCTTCTACTGGTACTCTTAAAAGGTAGGCCCAAGTTTCTTTTATCTTTTTATAAAGCATTGTTGCATAATTTTTCTTTTCCATATTGCGCTTTATTAACAAACTATTACCATTGAAATATCTATATCATACTTACGGGTGGCATTCTATAAAAACAGAAGACTTGAAGATATTTTTCCCTTGGATGAAATTGAATTTGAAGAAAAAAATTTCCTGCCGGTAAATGTGAATGGTTATTTACAAAGATTTATGGTGATTATATGAAACTTCCTTCTTTTTGATGAAATTAAAACTCATGAATTGGAAATTAAGTTTGAAGAAAAGTAGCTTTTGTCTTATTGAAATGAACTTTACTGAAGTAATATGAAACAATGAAAAAGATTATTCTGCATCTCTTTTTTGTCGATATTTTCATTCTATCTTTCATTTATTTATTATGACTATGACGTTTTCGATCTGTTGTTCTTAGTTCCCAATTATTGCCTTTCTTTATTCTGTTTGTTGAATTTATTTCCAGAAAATGAATATAAGTATAGTTTTAACAATATATTTTATGTGTTTTATTATTTCTTTTTTTTGGAATAGCACCAGTTTTCAGTATATGGAAAAAGGTAAATATATGGGGAGGAATACTATTTACAGAAGAGGATTATATACTGACTACTATCATTTCACTTATTTCTCTTGTTGTTTATCGCTATCTGAATCATTTGTTCAGAAAACGGAGTGAGAAACGAATGCGGCAAATTTCTAATATGAACTCAAATCTTTATTCATTAGAAAGTGTAAATTCTTGGGTATTGGTTATAATTTCTTTGTTCTCTTTTTTTGTTTATTTTAAATTGGTTGATTTTGATGTTCTGAGATTATTGATACGTGGAGGAGATGAAATTGAAATGACTAGTAGTAGCACGAGTACAAGTTCTTATTTGTTGATTACTAAGTTTATAAGGCCGATGTCTGTTGCTTCGTTATTGATATTTAAGATGTTGGATAAGAAAAATATAGTAGTGGAAGTGTTGTTGTGGGTTATTTTGTTGTTGGCAAATAGTCCATTGGGCATGGCTCGATTTTCGGTAGCCGCATTTTATGTACCCATACTTTTTTATATTCATCAAAGTTAAAGAAAAAATACAACTTTTCTATATTATTGGTCTTTCTATATTAATAGTTTTCTAAATCAATTTCGTTATTGGGGGGGGGTGATATTACTATTGATTCAATTTTGATATGTTTCTTGTTGGACATTTTGATTCTTTTCAAATGTTTATGCGAGTTATAAAAAGAATTATAACTTATGGAAGGCAGCTTGAGTTTTTTTTTTTTTTTTTTCTTCCCTCAGTTCTTTATGGCCTGATAAACCCTATGTGTGGACATTTTGTTGCTGGAGAAAGTGATCTTTATTTTTGATAAATGTATCCATGAACTTTTTAGGTGAAGGGTATCTGAATGGTGGATTTGGTGGTATAATTTTATTCTTATTTTTATAGCTTGGTTTAATGCTTACATGGATACTCGATTTTGAAAAGTGATCCAAAAAATATCTTTAAAAGTAAATTATTATCTTTTTGTTAGGAATGGAATTTGTGATATTAAGAGGGCAATTGATGAGTTTCTATCCTATTGCGATAGGGATATGTTTGTTTAAAACCTTTTGTTTATAAAATCTCTAAAAATACATTTTATACTAAAAGAAAGTAAATTTATATAGATGGTATCTATTATTATTCCTCTTTATAACGTAGAAAAGTACGTTATTGATTCCATTAAGTCGGCTTTTTGCACAATCCTATTCAAACGTCGATTTTTGTTGGTTGACGATTGCTCAACTGATCACGATACCAAATAATTGGAAGAGTATGTATTAAAATGTCCACGTGAGAGGCGGTAGAGATAATTCACCATGACCAAAAATCTTGGCTTCTGCACTGGTATAAGCTGTGAGCCACAGTAAATCGGAGGCTGAGACTCACTGAAGTGTTTCTGGAATGTAAAAGACGGAATAATTAGCTACAGAAAAATTGTGCGATATAACTGGCGACAGACTCAGCTGATGAAATAGAAACACGATAATAACTGAAACGACTGCTCGCCATCAACCGAGTAGAGTGGCGAAATGTGCGCGACTCGACGGACAATGCAGCCAGGTGTTTGCTGCGGCAGCTGCTAAAATCAATGCAGGCAGCTATTAGCGGAAGCAATCTCGACGATGCTGCTCGCTGTGGCGTGGCAGCGACAAGCAATGAAATAAACCATGACGAAACTGAACTTCATCTATCTGTTGCACTCGTTGTAAGGATGATGGCCCGGCCGTGGATCGGTTGTTCGCGTAGTTGAGCAAATGAAGGCATAAAGCCTATTGCGATAACCGATCCTCAGATGACACGCTTCGCGGTGACTTTGAATGATGGGTGGATAACCTGTTTATGCCTTTGAACATGGTGGGGTTGTGAAAGCTCCTCTTGCAACTTTGGATGTACTGGCACTTGCGTTGAAAGAACTGTTTCATTCGGATTCCAGAAATTAAAGTTATCAGGACTGACATGGAGAGAGAAAGGTGTGAAACTCTTGTTACATGAGGAAATGACAAAATGAGTATGGGAGACTATTATCGCATAAGATGTGACAGCAGGACTTGAACTATGATAAGTTGGAAAGGTGGAAATGAGGAAATAACGAAGTGAAGATTATCTTCTCCATAATACTCGGAGGTTGACTGTGGAAGAGAGATGAAAAGAACTCTTAATGAAAGAAGTGGATTATGTTCAAAGTGAATGTTTGGCCCTGAATGACTAGTATATAGGCAATACGTAAT
>VOFH01002427.1_pt1 | contig 14949 bp, 22 predicted proteins | sample 5384091 | NCBI WGS metagenome assembly VOFH01 (sample SAMN12384727, study PRJNA508395) | human gut metagenome | isolation source: healthy gut G | host: Homo sapiens
GCAACGGACTAATCAGCATCAGGGAAGTTTCCATGAAAACATATACAGACGTACCACCCGGCAACGACCGGGGACTTAGCAACAATACCGTTCTAAGTCTTTTCCAGGAATCTCAAGATCAAATCTGGGTAGGCACGGACGGAGGGAGGTATCAACAACTTTAATCCGCTCACAGAGAAATTTACTCATTATCCCTCAAACCTGGGAAGACAAAGTTGCCTCTATCTGTCAGTTTACTCCCGGTAAATTATTAATTTCTATTTTCTCACAAGGAGTATTTATTTTTCAATCCGGCAACTGGAGAAAACAACCTTTCACCATTGTCGACGCTGAAACAACAGCACTCTTATGCAATCGAGGCAAGGCTGTAAATCTACTCCGGAACACTCATCACAGCATTCTGTTCCTTGGAGAACATATCTATATATATGATTTGAATACACGTACTTTCAGTACCGCTATAGAACAGGAAGAACAAGATATTATCGGTGCTCTCCTGCCAATCGGCAATTATAGGAACACCCCTTATCTAAATGATACGAAGCACATATATGAACTGGACAACCATACAAACCGGCTGAAAGCCCTATACAGATGCTGGAAAGACACGACCATCAACTCCGTTTCAAGAGACGAAGAGGGAAACTTCTGGATTGGGAACAATTACGGATTGGTACACTACAATCCCGCCACCAAAAATACAGACTCCGATCCCGACCTCTATTTAGTGAAATCACTTTGATCGTATGCGACCAGCAAGGAAAAGTATGGATAGGAGCTGACAGCATGCTTTTCGCTTGGCTTATCAAAGAAAAAAGTTCGTTCTATTCGGCGAATCAGACGGCGTAATCCAGAACGAATATCTTTCCAAACCCCGCCTGTTAAGTATGCAGGGAGACGTCTATATGGGTGGAGTAAAAGGTTTACTGCACATTAACTGCAAAATACCATTAACAACTTCTGAACTTCCCCAACCCAATTATCCGATGTCATCATCAATGGAGAATCCGTGAATAACGAATTAACCAATCGACCAACAGGGATCTCCGCTCCCTGGAACAGTAATATCACTATCCGGATCATGTCGAAAGAGAAGGACATTTTCCGACAGAAAGTGTACAGATACCAGATAGAAGGGCTGAATGACCAGCAAATCGAATCGTACAATCCCGAACTGGCTTATACGTTCACTTCCTCCGGGAAGTTATAAGATTATGGCTTCATGTACAGCTAAAGATGGCAGTTGGATTCCCAGTCAGGAAGTACTGGAACTAACCATTCTCCCTCCCTGGTATCGGACATGGTGGTTTATTCTTAGCTGTACCGTTCTTACTGCTGCCGCTATTATTGAAACTTTCCGAAGAACTCTAAAGCGTAAGGAAGAAAAACTGAAATGGGCAATGAAGGAACATGAACAACAGGTATATGAAGAAAAGTACGTTTCCTTATTAATATCAGTCATGAGCTGCGCACACCTTTAACGCTCATACACGCACCGCTTAGCCGGATACTGAAATCGCTTTCTGCCGAAGATACACAATATTTACCTATAAAAGCAATCTATCGCCAGTCACAGCGAATGAAAAACCTTATTAATATGGTACTCGATGTACGCAAAATGGAGGTTGGGGAAAGTAAATTGCAGATACAGCCGTATGCTCTCAATCAATGGATTGAACATGTATCCCAAGATTTCGTCAGCGAAGGTGAAGCTAAAACGTCCGTATCCGCTATCAGCTTGACCCACAGGTCAATACTGTAAGTTTCGATAAAGATAAGTGTGAGATTATTCTAAGCAATCTGCTTATCAATGCCTTGAAACACAGTCCACAAGATGCAGAAATAACAATTACATCGGAGTTGCTTTCCGAGAAAATAGCGTACGTATCTCCATCATTGACCGGGGAAACGGATTGAAACAAGTAAATACACAAAACTCTTCACCCGTTTCTATCAAGGTACAGGAGAGCAAAGCGGCACAGGTATCGGATTATCTTATTCCAGGATTCTGGTAGAACTACACGGAGGCTCCATCGGTGCACGGGATAATCAGGAAGCTGGTGCAACATTCTTCTTTGAACTACCCCTTGAGACAACAATCGGAAGAGATCGTCTGTCAGCCGAAGGCATATCTGAAACGAATTGATGAACGATGATAGCAAAGAACAGTTACCGGAGGAAAATACGTTCGATACGAGTCCTTACAGTATTCTAGTGGTGGATGACAATCCGGATTTGACGGATTTTCTGAAAAAGTCACTGGGAGAATATTTCAAACGGGTAGTGATTGCTTCCGATGGTGTGGAAGCCCTTCAACTGACCAGAAATCATGCTCCGGATATTATCGTCAGTGACGTGATGATGCCGAGAATGAATGGATATGAACTTTGCAAAAATATAAAGGAAGATATTACGATCAGTCACATTCCTATCATTCTGCTGACAGCAAGAGATGATAAACAAAGTCAGTTGAGTGGCTACAAGAACGGGGCGGACGCTTATCTGACTAAGCCCTTTGAGATAGAAATGCTAATGGAAATCATTCGCAACCGATTGAAAAACCGCGAATCTATCAAGAAAAGATATTTGAATACAGGATTAGTCCCTGCGCCGGAAGAGAGCACTTTCAGCCAGGCAGATGAAACATTTCTGCTGAAACTGAATAAAATTATTCAGGAACATCTGGATAGCAGCAATCTGGACGTCACTTTTTATCTGCAAGGAGATAGGTATGAGCCGGGCCGGGCTTCCTTTTACATTAATAAAATAAGCATTAAAAAGCTCTGACCGGATATATGGGGAGCCAATGATTACATTAATAAATTCCGGATGGAGAAAGCGATCACATTAAATCACCTGTACGGACATGTCGTTCACGGAAATTGCCGAGAAGGTCGGCTTGAGCAAATGTCACTGAACTTGATAACCACGCTATTTCAGTACGGCTTTCAAAACAATATACAGGAGAAACGCCAACTCAATATAAGGAGAAGAGAAAACAGGAACGGAAAAAAGAGTAATGAGCAGCTACCTATTATTACCGAAAAAACAAACTTATATATGATTTCTTTAGGCACGGAATTCTAAGAAAGAATTATTGGGTATGTGGGTTGGTAAAATGAAGCGCTGCCTTCTGGATGGGCGTTTTAACGGATCTCAAGCTCGTGGTGTGTAGATATACTGATTACGGTTACTGATAATCTGAATGGATTTACAGAGTTCCAACATCTACCACTCAAATATGCATGGTGCATCAAATAAGAAACTCCTGTCGGTATGTGGTCTGGAAAGAAAAAAAGTTTACTTCTGATTTTATCTATAATGCACCTACTAAAGAAGCCGCAAAAAGATGGAGTTGGAGTTTGAGCAAAAATGGGGGATTAAATATCCATATTACTCAACCGTATTCTTTGACGGTTTTAAAGTCATATATACAACAATCTCATTGAGAATCTGAACGGAAAAATTTCTTCAATCCCAAATGAATCCGTCAACGGATGATTCAATAAACCCTTGATAGCACTCAACGGACAAGTAGCAACGTCTAGCTATTTACACAAAATCGTGGACCCTTCCACCACATTCGATAATATGTTTCGTATTGCGGATAGAAGTTTCGCAGCGAGCACTTGTGTCTTGTAATCATAGGTATGATACATACGTACAATATCTCCCACAAGCCCTACCCCGTCTTCGCAAATATCATCCAGGCGTCCGACAAAAGGAGAAACGTAAGTCGCTCCCGCTTTTGCAGCCAGCAAAGCCTGTCCGACGGAAAATACCAATGTACAGTTAGTACGGATTCCCTTTTCCGTGAAATGTTTGATCGCTTTAATGCCATCGGCAATACAGGGAACTTTTACTACAATGTGTGGGTTAAGGGCGGCAAGTTCTTCGCCTTCACGAATCATTCCTTCATAATCGGTAGCAATCACTTCGGCACTGACATCTCCGTTGACAATCTTGCATATCTTGATATAATGTTCACGCTGATTCTCCGTACCTTTAATGCCTTCTTTCGCCATCAGCGAAGGATTGGTAGTCACTCCGTCAAGTACTCCGAGGTCATACGCCTCCTGAATCTGCTCCAAATTAGCTGTGTCAATAAAAAATTTCATACTCTTAATTTTTAATGGTTAACGATCTAATAGTCAAAGATAATAATTTATTTCCATTCATCTCTGATTATGCAATCGTTATTGACGAATCAAGATATACATCCTGAATAGTATTCAATAATTCCACCCCTTCGTTCATTGGTTTCTGGAACGCTTTACGTCCGCTAATCAATCCCATACCTCCTGCACGTTTGTTGACTACAGCTGTAATGACTGCATCACGCAAATCGGAAGAACCGTGAGATTCTCCACCGGAGTTAATCAAACCAACGCGTCCCATATAGCCGTTGGCTACCTGGTAGCGGCAAAGGTCAATCGGATGTTCGGAAGCAAGTTCGGTATACATACGCTCGTCAATCTTTCCGAAACCGATAGCTTTGAAGCCACCATTATTAGTCGGAAGTTTCTGTTTTACAATATCTGCCTTGATAGTAACTCCCAAACGGTCGGCCTGTCCTGTCAGGTCGGCGGCAGCATGATTATCGACAGCACCTTTCTTGAAATCATTATTGCGCAGGTAACACCAAAGAATGGTAGCCATCCCTAGTTCGTGGGCATATTCAAAAGCTTCCGCTATTTCAACCAGTTGTCTGCGGCTCTGTTCAGAACCGAAATAGATAGTGGCACCTACTGCTACGGCCCCCATGTTCCAGGCTTCTTTTACAGTACCAAACATCACTTGGTCGAAACTGTTAGGATAAGAAAGTAATTCATTGTGATTCAACTTAACGATAAAAGGTATTTTATGGGCATATTTACGTGCTACGGATCCAAGAATCCCAAAGGTAGAAGCTACTCCATTACAGCCCCCCTCAATAGCGAGTTTTACAATATTTTCCGGATCGAAATAGATCGGATTGGGGGCAAACGATGCTCCGGCAGTATGTTCGATGTCCTGATCGACAGGAAGTATAGACACATAACCGGTATTTGCCAGGCGGCCATGTCCCAACAACGTTTGCAGACTGTTCAATACTCTGATGCTCCGGTCCGAATCAATCCAGATTTTATCTATTGTATCGGGAGACGGAACATGAATCAATGATTTATCAATGGTTTCGCAAGTGTGGTCCAGGTAATAACAGGCCTTATCTCTTAATAATTCTACTACTTTACTCATAACTTCTTTTTTTAATGTGTAACTTTTCTATTTTTTCTTTCCTGATTGGCTACTGCTTCCATCAGTTTTTGATCTCTTCCGGGTTTCCCAGGAAATAGTCATTAGCAACGTTCAGGTTTTCATCAAACTCAAATACGTAAGGCACAGCCGTAGGTAGATTCAGCTTGACAATATCTTCATCGGAGATGTTTTTTAGATGCTTGATGATGCCTCTCAAACTATTGCCATGAGCGACCACCAACAGCGTATGAGCTGTTTTCAGACTAGGAAATATATCACTTCCCCAATAAGGCATAATACGTTCAATGGTATCTTTCAACGATTCAGTACGAGGCAACTCCGCATCGGGTACTTCATGATAACGGTAATCAAAACGGGGATTTCTCAAATCACTTTCTGAAAGAGGATGGGAGCTATATCATAGCTACGACGCCACACTAGCACTTGTTCTTCTCCATATTTCTCGGCAGTCTCGGCTTTATTCAATCCTTGCAATTCGCCATAATGTTTTCATTTAGGCGCCAACTTTTCTCTACAGGTATCCAGTCTTGATCCATTTTATCTAGGACACAGTTTAATGTTTTGACCGCACGCTTTAAAAAAGAAGTGTAAGCTTTATCAAAATTGAAACCATATTCTTTCAATGTCTCTCCGGCTTTTCAGCTTCGGCAACTCCCTTTTTCTGTCAGATCTACATCTGTCCAGCCCGTAAAACGATTTTCTTTATTCCATGCACTCTCTCCGTGACGAAGTAATACTATCTTTTCATTTCTAAAATTCTCCTTTCTTCTTTTTTTATATATACAACAGATTGTTTCTTCACAAAGTTCACTAGAAAATAAATAGTTGTCAATACCCAGAAATAATGATTCTTTCTACAAAGAAGCGGGATGCAGTAATCAGGGATATAAAAAAAATACCCTCCTCTAATTCTAAGCTTGCATTATGGATGATGATTCATCAAAGCAAGGTTATCATTAGAGAAGAGTAAGTCTGTAAAAGTAAAAAGAGAGAGTTTATATATACAAGAAAATCTGTTCTACTTTTCTATTTTTTTCTATTCTTCGTTTTCCTCAAAGCTATTTATCAGAAGACCGCGTATCAGCATCTTTTCCATAATATCCTTCTTTTATTTTCTGAACGTTGCGCAGCAATGCCGCATAATGCCGGTAATTGAGATCTCCCTCCTTAGAAGCAGCAAGTTGCTCTTTTACTGACTCTTCAATCTTATCTAAATGCTGTTCTACAAAAAGCTGAATATCAGAACGGCTGATTGCCAGATTTGCATTGGCACCATCTTTGCTACTAGGTTTAATCATTCCTTCGACAAACCCCAGATAAGTCCGGTGCAACTGACGGCGGAAATTATTCTCCAGTTCATTGGGATCATTCAACGGTTTCCATATTGCAGTAAATACATCGTTCAAATAATCATCGAGTGCATACGATTCCGAAGAACACAATGAGGTTGAGTAAATATTATACAACATTCCCGGTGCAAGTAGCAAAGCTACAACAGAGCTTTTGGCGGTCACGAATCTCATCCACCGGCTTGACTCGGTACGACTCACCACTTCATCAGGGTAGAGCCAGAGTGGAGCTACAAACAAATTGCGTCCCAACCATTCAACAGCTTCTTTCTGCAAACTGCGTGGCAGATAATCATGCACTTTGAGATCCGGCAAATTATTGGTATAGCGTCCTCCTATGTTCTTCTGCACTTGCAGGGTATACTTGATGTTGGGCACGAACCGAATTATAAATGGTGGTTAAGTCAGTGTACTCTCCGTCAGGCTGTGCTGTCCAGGTCAGTATGTTTTCCATCACTCTTTTCAGGTTCTTTATACCGTATTCATTGGCTTTCATATTATTGTCGCCCAAGTCCTCACTCTGGCTACGGGGATCAAATCCCTTTCCTTCATCACCAACAAACCACAAGCGATGATCTCCCCGCAGTTTTTGGTTACTTCGGCACGTAATACGTCTTTTTCTTTATAAGGATCCTTAAATTCCGGACGATAGCGATATCCCCATTGATAGCCCATTTGTCATAAACACCGATACGAGGGAACAATCCTTTTCGGAAATCCGATCTTCCGGTTGGGCTACATAATTGAACCGCGCATAATCCATGATTGATACCGTATGACCATTGGCTTCTACCCAAGCTTTATCACGCAGTTTCTCTACCGGAGTAGCCGAACTGGCTGCCATATTGTGCCGTAAGCCGATACTATGCCCCACTTCATGTGAAGAGACAAACTGAATCAGACTGCCCATTAATTTGTCGTCAAAGTCATCGTGCGTGCGCGCTTATCCAGTGGCCCGCACTGCACCATATACCACTTTTTGAGTAAGTTCATTACGTTGTGATACCAACAAATATGACTTTCCATAATTTCTCCACTACGCGGATCGACAATACGCGGACCGTAAGCATTCTCCGTTTCGGAGGGTAGATAACGTATCACACTATAACGCGCATCGTCCAAACTCATATTGGGATCGTTCGGCCATTCTTTAGCTATTATAGCGTTCTTGAATCCGGCAGCTTCAAATGCTGTATTCCAGTCTTCGACACCTGCTTTAAGATAAGGTATCCACTTCTTCGGTGTTGCCGGATCAATGTAGTAGATAATGGGATTTTTCGGTTCGAGAGTTGTCCCCGACGGTAACGTTCCGGATCTTTCGGTTCCAACCGATAGCGCTGGATGATGGCTCCACGATCGGTAGTCTGCTGGTCGTCCGAAAATTCGGTCAACGAGTTTTGGAAAAATCCCACCCGGTCATCGGCAAACCGTGGCTGCATCGGTTCTTTGGGTAACATCACGATGCTTGTATTCAGTTTCACAGTCACCGAACCAGTCTGTGCAGCCGGTAGTCTACCAGCACTAATACTATAAGTACGCAAAGTCACTGCCTCCACGTTGATAGGATAGGTTTTTATCGTATCCATAAATGTGCGGTCCTGGGCTAAAGTACCGATGCCAAGAATGGAACGGTCGCTTGAGGTAAAGCCACACAATTTATTATCACCTAAAAAAGTTTTGATACATCAATGAGCTGTGCCTGAGTCTCCGGATTTCTACCGATTACATCAAACTTATAGATTACAGGATCTACAGTCGATTGTTTCAATGCCTCGGCAATGTTATCACCCGGACGGGCAAACTGTGATTGCACATATTCGCGTAAAAAGAGAGTCTTATCATCATGCTGTTCCCAATAAACAACACCCGGTTCACCTCTTCTCCGCTAAGCATTTTGAAACCCTGTGGCACTGCTTTAAACCGGGTCACAGCCAACAACAACCGTCCTAAAAGAGTATCCGGCACTTCAAAATACCAGTTATCTTTGATGTGGCGTACCGTAAACATACCCCTCACATTCACTTCCTCCATCTTTCAACAGTTTTTCATAAGCCGTTACTTTCTTAACAGTGTCTTTTCTTGACCGTATCTTCATGTGCTACCAGTTTCTTCTTTCCACTTTCCAGAAGAGATATACCACTGGCACGAGCTCCCACACCTTGCAAGCGACAGGAACGCCAAACACAGCCATCATCAAAATCTTTCGCATAGTTTTCTTTATTTTTTTTATTCGTTAGTGTTCATTGTCAGGTTCGGATTTTTTCACGGGCAGCCAACGGGAATGGAATGATATAACCGTGAATCCGGCTTCAACGTATATGTCTTTTTCTCGACATCCGTAGATACCAGCGGGAAAGTACGGGTGATTGTCTTTGCGTAATCAGCTTCCGTATTGTATCGTTTCAAATCCCAGAAGCGACTAAATCCGGAGATTAACTCCTTACGGCGCTCATCAATGATTGCCTGCACCATCTCACGTTCGGTAGCAGGTTCCGGCAATACAGCTTCGGCTCCCTTTGATTCGTTTTTCACGCAACTGCTTCAATGTTTGGACAGCTCCCGGTATATCTTTCAGCCGTGCTTTCGCTTCTGCCAGAATCAGGTAAACTTCGGCAGTACGCATTCCCACAGACATAGGCTGAAACTTAGAATAAGTAATCGAAGTATTCCACAAAGCAGCTCCTGAACCTTCGTCAAAGTAGTATATACTGTTGTCACTGTTTTAAAGAATTGGTTCAAACGTTCATCATTCTGCCCGAAAAGTTGTACCATCTCCGGCTAAGCATACCATAACAAAAGGCCAAAACTTCAGTAGGACCACCCATATAAGCATAGTTCAGCACTTCCGGGTTACCGCCTTTGGCATAAGTAGTAACCTTAGTCGGACCTCCTTTAGCTCCCAAATCAATATAATCAATCAGGGTATTATTCAACTTCAATGATTCTTCGGCAGCTTCTTTTTGCTTTTTTCCAATCTCGATGGAACAGATAAACACGGGCAGCCAACGCATATCCAAAAGCTTTTGACGGATGATATACATTCACCGGCTCTTCCTGTAAATAAGGAAGCGCTTCTTCTATATCCTTAATAATAAAATCGTATACTTGAGCAAACCGTAGATTTGGTTGGAGTAGCCTCCAAATCATATTTATCAATGATAGCAACTCCACCGTCAGTGGCTGCAGTTTCGGATTATATGCTTTCGCAAATGTATTTATCAGAATAAAGTGATCCCAGGCACGCATGATCTTTTGCTTCCGCTTTTGCCAATTCCTTAACATCTTTATCACCCAGACTAGCATCAACCAATGAAATTACGATATTTGACCGTAGGATATATGTATAACAATTTTCATATAAATTGTTATCACTTAGCTCTTTCCGGTTAGCTGCCTCATTAAAAGTCATGTTAATACCATCCCATGAAATAAATTCATTACCTATGATATTCGATTCTTTCGACCAGACATTATCGCTCAACAAGGCAAAAGCTGCCGGATGGTAGGCCCGGTTGGGCAGGGCTATCAATTCATAATAAGTATCAGTAGAATCCACCGTTTTTCTTGCCTGTAGGAGTAATATCCACATAGTTTTCACAGGCTGCAAAACCCAATATGAGAATAACTGGCAATATATAAAGTAATTTACGCATATCTTATATCTTTTAAATGGTTAGAAACTTGTTGATAATCCGATGGAGTAAGTCTTGGGAGAAGCTTGATGCCACGTGTACCGTCATTCATTCCATAGCTTTCCGGATGAATATCACTTCCTGCCTTACACCAGGTAAACAGATTATTTTACCTGCACTTTCACTTTCAGAGAAGAGAGGCGGAGGTGTTGGCAAACCGTAAACGGTAAGTTATACCCTACACTCAAGCTACGCAATTTTACATAACCTGCATCTTTCACATTGATGTCACCGTATTGCCACCAATCTTGGAAAGTGCTGGCATAAGTTTTCACCTGTGCCGGTATATCGAGGTACATACGTACCTGTGCATTCGAATCATCCGCAGTCCAACGGTTGGCAATTCCTTTCAAGGTTTGAGTACCTAACTGGTCATCCATTTTTAATACACTGTTACGCAGCTTATTACCACCAGCATACACAAAGAATGCATTCAAATCAAAATTTTATAGTTGAATCTTAACCCCACTGACCCGCTGAATTTCGGAGTCAGCGAACCAAGGTTCACCAAGTCATCAGTACCTTTGAGCGAAGAACCAGAAGTGATACTGGCTACCGTGCCGTCTTCATTAAATTTCACCAGATCATTTCCATCTTTATCCACTGCTACCGGATATCCATTCTCGATACGATGTATACGGTAAGCCCATAACGTATTATAACTAGTACCTTCCATAAAATAAACCTGCGGACTTGCGATAAAGACTCTTGCATTATCAGATTCACTATGATCGACTTTCAACATTTTGTTCTTATTATAGTCAAAGTTAAAATCTACAGCGAAGTTCCAGTCTTTCTTACGTATGATATTGGTTGTAAGGGAAAGTTCTACGCCACGATTACGCATCTCACCATTATTCACCACACGTGAACCGGCTCCTAAAGTAGGGTCCATATATCGGCGTACCAGCAAATCAGATGAGTGACGATTGTAATATTCCAGACTACCGCTTATCAGATTCTTGAAAAGACGGAAATCTAATCCTATATTGTAGGTGGCTGTTTTCTCCCAACGAAGCTTCGGATTTGGCAAATCATCATCCTCATAAGTCAGATAGGTCGTTTTAATAGGATTACTTTTGCGTTTTTTTCTTTACAACAAAATAGGTAGTTGAGCTTTGATCGACATTACCGTTGATACCGTATGTCATACGTAGTTTAAGGTAATCCAGCCAGGAAATCTCTTTTATGAACGATTCTTCCGATAAAATCCAAGAAGCACCGATTGACCACAAAGGATGGCGCTGATTGCGTATATCGAGCCCGAACAAGTCAGCTTGATCCCAACGTATACTTCCGGAAAGATTATAACGTGACAGATAAGAGTATCCTGCATTTGTATAAAAAGACGCATAACGATGGCGTGACTCGTGCAAAGTAGCAGACAGCCCCGATAAAGTAATTGTTCTGCCAGAAAGAGCACTTGTTCCTACACCGTCACGATAGGTCTGCCAGTTCATAAAATCAGAAGTTAATGTCTGCGGATCGTAGCCATACAACAATTGGCGGGCAGGTGTCGGAATCTTGTTTTCACGAAATTCCAGACCGGCAATGGCAGTTACTGCATGGCCTTTCCAAGTTTTGTCAAAGTCAATCTGGTTTCGTACCGTGTAACGCTTACTTTCTACTTCTGTCTGATTAAAACGTCCCCTTGCGGCAATTGTGCTTTTCCATTTGTATCAACCATACTGTTATATAGCATACGCATTACATAAGTATTTTCCGACTCAAATAGTTCACTCTTACCTTTATTCCATTCATACTGATACATGAAGTTGTATTTGAACATTTTCAGGAAACGAGCCTGTAAACTTACAAACGGACGAATACTAACATCATGTGACTTTGTTATGCTTTCCTCCAATGCATCAAGTACATTGAAACCAAACGTTCTATAAGGTGAGACACCTTCAGCTTTTCTTACAACACTCCCATTATAGGAAGGAGATGTATCCACATTCACGTAAGGAGAAGTATAATGGTTACCATCGGCATCCAATATCCGTTCATATCGCTGTTGCAGGGTGTAGCTAGTATAACCGCTATTCGGGGTATAACTACGTCCCATACGTACATCCACTCCGGCATTCAGGTTCAGCCAGTTTGTAACCGCATAATTCGATTTATAGTATAAAGAAATTTTATTACTTTTTGCCACTGATAACGCGCTGACTATCCTTTTCATAATTGAAAGAAAGGAGATGGTTGCTATTTCCGGCTTTCTGTGATACGGTTACATTATAGCGCTGGGTTATAGCCGTACGCCAAGCGTTATCACGATATTCTTTATAATAATCATTATTGCGCCATTGCCTCAACGTAGCATTTACTTCACCACTGGTAATATCCCCATTGGCCTGATCCAGATAAAGCTGAAACAAGGGATTGTAATAATTATACTCAAAAGAAGATAAAAAATTCGCCGCACTTCCTTTTTCCGCTACATTGGCATCAAAAACAGCTGTCTGATAATCAATAATATCACTTGTTGAAGCTAAATTCAAACTCTTGAAATTTGGTTTGGTAGTGATAAACCAGTCTGCATTAATGCTCACGTGCGCACCTTCTTTTTAGCCCGCATCGTGGCTACCACAATAACGCCATTGGCTGCCAAAGCACCATAAATACTGGCAGCGGCAGCATCTTTCAGCACAGTGATACTCTCTACATTATACGGATTTATTTCGCTCAATCTCAAATTGGTTGGCATATCGTCCACAAACAATCAGTGGTTCTGTTCCCACATCACGCGAGAATGTACCTACCCCACGAAGAATAGGACTCATATCACCCGTATTCGAATTGATATTCATACGCAAACCAGCTACTTGCCCTTCCAGAGATGAGGCCAGATCACTGTGCATCTGTCTGTTCAGTTGCTCGGAATCAACGAAACCGAAAGCGGCAGTAGAACGTTCACGGCTAATACGCTGATAACCCGTCACAATAACATCACCCAACTGTTGCTTGTCCTCATGCATTATCACCCTGACGTTGTTACGGTCTTTAACAGAAACCTTTTCCGACTGCATACCAACGAAAGACACTTCCAATGTATGTACATCGACCGGAACTCTACAAGTAAAGTTTCCCTCTGCGTCCGTAATAGCACCAAAGGGACTGTTAAGCACCTTACATTTGCTCCCGGCAAGGGATCACCACTTTCATCCACTACCTGACCTCAACATTTCTTGAACTTGCCTGAAGCAGTTGTCGAGGTAGCTTTCACTTTACGGACAGTGATGAAATTTTGTTTCACATCATACTCAAAAGGCTTTTCCTTCCAGCATCTTCTGAAGTGCTGCAAAGGAGACATCTGATATATACTCACAGTTACACGATAGGGTGCAACGTCTTCACTGGGAAAATTCACCTTATAACCAGATACATTGCTGAACTGTTTTCAAGGCCGAACCGAGCGGTTCGTTTTTTCATCTCTAAAGAAATCTGCCTGTTTTTCTGCATTCTGCGCCCATCCTTGCAAGGCTGTTGCTGTAAACACCAGCAATAGAAAGGCAGTTCTCATCCACACAAGCTTTTTTTTAGTTCTTTTTCTAATAATGTAATTTGTTGCTTTTTCATAAAGAGTTGTATTTGTATAGTTAAATCTGCTTGATTGTAATGGTCCCGTCCTGATAGTCCACCTGCACTTTCTCCAACTTATTCAGCAGTTCCAATGCTTCATCCAAATGGGTATTTTTATTAGCCCAAGTTCAACCTGATATGGTACAGTTCACCGCTCAAAAATCGATATTCACATTATACCATCTTCCCAAAGCACCCATGATTTCTTCCAACGGCACATCCTCAAGTAGAACATTCCTCTGTCCAGGCTGTATATGTAGCGATATTCACTTCTGATACTTTTTCCTCTCCGGTTTCCGTATAGGTCAAATCCTGTCCCGGACGTAATGTTACCGACTTATTGTTAACTGTGTTTGTGACCTGCACCTTACCATTCACCAAAGTTACATGACGATCTTCAACACTATAGGAACGCACGTTGAATTTAGTTCCCAGCACCATGGTATTCATGCCATTAGCACATACAATAAACGGATGTTCGGCATCTTTTGCCACTTCAAAGCAAGCCTCCTTCTAGTTCCACGTCGTTCTTTTCCATGAAATGCCACAGGGTAGCGCAAACGACTTTCAGCATTGAGCCATACCTTAGTCCCATCAGCCAGTACCAGCAGAAAATCTTTTCCACGTGGTGTAGTCAAAGTCTGACAGCATACAGTGTCTGCCGAGACAGTTTTCCAGTCTTTCACATCCATCACACTGTCTGTCAATAACTGCTGTTCACTACGACCATCCATTTGTAGGACCACATGTTCATCATTGTTGTTCGCAGCAAAAAAACGTATCGGCTGTTCTGCAGGTAAAAGAAGTGGAAGGAAGCAAGAAGGAATCAGAAAAGCCAGTATCAAGACAGCTGCAACAGAAGAAGCAATTGCCAAGATACGCATTTTCTTTCTGTACTTGCGTTTCCGTTGCAGATTCTCACGTATCACAGCTTCCTTACAAGCCATTAATTCAAGAAAGTTCTTTATTTTTCAGGTATACCTATCCACTGAAGAAATTCATCAGTTTCTCTTAATTGTGGATGTTGTATGGCAATGAAGTGCATAATCTAATTTTATCTGAAT
>VOFH01002526.1_pt1 | contig 14940 bp, 22 predicted proteins | sample 5384091 | NCBI WGS metagenome assembly VOFH01 (sample SAMN12384727, study PRJNA508395) | human gut metagenome | isolation source: healthy gut G | host: Homo sapiens
TGTAAAGTTTTATATCAACTTGTGGATATAATGCAGCATACACAGTTAGTAAATTAGGTTACCCTGATGCATCAAATCTCAAGCGTTGGTATAGAGAGTATTCAGAGTCGAATGATCTTCATAAGGGGCGCAAAAAGGTCAGTAAATTTTCTGACAGGGAAAAGAGAGACGCTGTTGATTATTACTTTGCTCGTGACCGAAATGTATTGCAGACGGTAAAAGCACTTGGATACCCAAGCAGACCTCTTCTTATGCAATGGGTTAAAGAACTTTTTCCAGAGGAAGGTAATAGACGTTGTAAATCTTTTAAACCTCATGTAAGATGTTCCCAAGAAGAAAAAATACAAGCAGTAATGGAATCATGCAAAGGTAACTTAAAGATAGCACAGATAGCCGAAATATATGGTGTTACTCCATCTGCTGTTTCTATTTGGAGAAAAGAACTGCTTGGTGAAGGGAGAACTTTGAAAATGATCCAACCTTTACGAAAACAGAATATCCCGATCCGCCAGACACTGGAGATCTACCGTTCTGCTGTCAGTTATCTGATTGGGATTTATGTACAGGTATGGGAAAGATTAGCAGAGATCCCGGATGCAAAGAGGCGTTTTAATGCTGCAGAACATCTGGTACATACTACGAAGAAAAACCATGCCTGTTTTGATTTTGATATCCGGTTCCCAAAGATGCCTTCCTATCTGCGCAGATCTGCCATCCGGCATGCACTGGGGACAGTATCCTCTTATAAAACACGGCTGGATCTATGGGAAAAGACCGACGGAAAGAGCGGGAAACCAAAGCTTGTATATGAAAATCACGCCATGCCGGTCTTCTATCGTGATGTCATGTACCGTGAGGGAGCGGAAGGGAAAGACGAAGCATACCTGAAACTCTATGACGGTCATGACTGGAAATGGTTCTGTGTACGTCTGGAGCATACGGATATGGAATATCTGAGAAAATGCTGGTCAGGGAAAAAGGCATCAGCTCCAACTCTGGAAAAGAGACACCAGAAGTATTTTTTGCGTTTTTCCTATAAAGAGGAAGTAACACTTACCAAAACATCTGTGAAAGAACAGATCATCTGCAGTGTGGATTTAGGGATCAATACTGATGCGGTCTGTACCATCATGCGCTCAGACGGAACTGTCCTGGGAAGAAGATTCATAGATCATCCCAGTGAAAAAGACCGGATGTACCGTACATTGGGACGGATCCGCAGATCCCAGAGGGAACATGGTTCTGCGCAGACACAGGGAAGATGGGCATATACGAAACGTCTGAACACAGAACTGGGTAAAAAGACTGCAGATGCGATGGTAAGATATGCGGAAGAAAACCATGCAGATGTGATCGTGTTCGAGTATCTGGAGATGCAGGGGAAGATATCGGGAAAGAAAAAACAGAAACTGCACCTGTGGAGAAAAAGAGATATCCAGAAGTGTTGTGAACATCAGGCGCACAGGAAAGGGATGCGGGTATCCAGGATCTGCGCATGGAATACCAGCAGATTGGCTTATGATGGTTCCGGGGCGGTAACACGTGACTGGGAAAATCACAGCCTCTGTACTTTCCAGACAGGAAAACGATATAATTGTGACCTGTCAGCATCCTGTAATATAGGAGCGAGATATTTTATAAGGGAACTTTTAAAACCCCTTCCGGTAACGGAAAGGTCTTTACTGGAGGCAAAAGTCCCTTCTGTAAAGCGTAGAACCTCATGTGTTTATGCAGATCTGAGGAAACTCCATTCAGAAATGGAACGTTTAAAAGCAGCATAAATACAGGCAGAACAATCTTGCGTCTAAATTTCTTATTTCCGCGTTGTCGTCGGTCGCCGTAGCCACCGCTACGCCTCCTTCCTCCGCCTTGAAATAAGAAAATTTATCCTACAAGATTGTTTCAAGAATCGTGTCATTTCCATGCTTAATGACATGAAGAAAGAAATTTATCTTTAATGTGGGTTCCACAGATGGTCCTGCAACGCAGACTACTGCTCGGAAAGTCCTTTAGCATGGGAAGTAAAGCCTCCGATCCAGGGAAGGAGACCTTTGACCATGGACATACCCATTTGAAAAAGCAGAAAGAAGGCTATGTAAACCCCCTGCCATTGGGAAAAATTATGCGATCTTTTGAGGACGGTGTGTTTACAATTAAGGATTTTGAGGGAAAATTTAAGAGCATAGAATTATAGGGAAGTCCCATCTACATATGAAAGATAAAGAATGGAAAATTTGAACTGATCGCCTTTTAGCCGAAACGTGAGATCCTTGATCCTATGAGATTACCACAAAGTAGAGGATGGAAAGTAACATTTGAGCAGATGCACAGGGAATGCGTTTGAAGGGCGTATAGCAGAAGGGTGTCCTGGTTTGAAGAGGATGGGGAAATTATTTCCTATCCGCGGCATTTGTGAAAGATGTTTTGGCCACGATCGGTATTGCCATTGTAGACTGCTTGAAGGGCGTATACGGGTGTCCTGGTTTGAAAAGAGATATCGTGAAAATGACAGTGAAAGGGTCTCTGATAAAAACAGAAACACTGGCATCTGCCTGATCATGCTTACAACCATGGAATAAAGACAGGATCTGGTAGATCCTTTCTGCGGAAGCGGTACCTTTCCATTGAAGCAGCAATGATGGCAGCAGATATTGCACCCGGCATGAACCGTTCCTTCCTTGCTGAGGAATGGAAGCATCTGGTTCCGAGAAAATGCTGGTATGATGCAAATGAAGAGGCACAGGACAGGATAAATCTTTAATATTGAAACAGATATCCAGGGTTTGACATTGATCCTGAGGCGTTGAAGGCTGCTCAGAGCTAATGCAAAATGGCAGGTGTGGACAAGCTGATCCATTTCCAGCAGAGAGCGGTAAAAGATCTCCGCCATCCCAAACCATATGGATTCATCATCACAAACCCTCCTTATGGGGGAACGACTGGAAGAAAAGAGAATTTAACTCAGCTTTATCGTGAAATCGGGGAAAGCTATGAAAGGCTTGACAAGTGGTCCATGTATCTGATCACATCTTATGAGAAAGCGGAGAACGATATCGGGCGAAAAGCAGATAAAAAACCGTAAGATCTATAATGGTATGCTTAAGACCTATTACTATCAGTTCCTTTGGGCCGCGCCCACCGAAGAAAAACCGTAGCTGAGTGCTTATGTAATTGCGAAAAAATCAAAATAAAAAAGAGGATACAAAGGATTATGAAAAAATAATTTTTGCTACCGGAAATCAGGATAAAATGAGAGAAACCGCGAGATCCTTGCAGATATGGATGTAGAGGTTGTTTCTATGAAAGAAGCGGGAATCCATGCAGATATTGTAGAGGATGGTTCTACTTTTTGAGGAAAATGCTGTGATCAAGGCGAAGACTATCTGCGAACTGACAGGGGAGATCACTCTGGCAGATGATTCCGGTCTGGAGATTGACTATCTGAATAAAGAGCCGGGCATTTATTCTGCCCGTTATATGGGAGAAGATACCTCATATCATATCAAAAAATGCAAGTCTGATAGAGAGACTGAACGGAGTTCCGGACGAGAAGCGTACTGCAAGGTTCGTATGCGCCGTTGCAGCGGCTTTTCCGGATGGAAGTGTAAAAACAGCGTGGAACAATGGAAGGCCGTATAGGCTATGAGGAGAAGGAGAGAACGGCTTCGGCTATGATCCGATCTTCTACCTGCCGGAATATGGATGTACTTCTGCAGAGCTTTTCCGGCAAAGAGAAAATAAGATCAGCCACAGGGGAAAAGCATTACGTGCCATAAAGGATGAACTGAAATGAAGGTACTGATCGTCAGCGATACTCATGGACAGGATGAGAATCTGGAAGAGACAGTGCTCAGAGAAGCTCCCTTTGATTATCTGATCCACTGTGGTGATGTGGAAGGCAGAGAGATTTTCATTGAGGCACTGGCATAGTGCCCATGTACTATTGTCGCAGGAAATAATGACTTTTTTACAGATCTTCCCTATGATGAAGAAGTTACCCTGGAGGGACATAAGATACTGGTTACACATGGACATCACTATTTTGTGTCCCAGGATTATGATAAACTTGTTGAGAATGCGCAGGCTAAGGGATGTAAGATTGCAAATGTATGGTCATACTCACATGCCTTTGATCGAGAATGAGGATGGATTCTGGCACTAATCCCGGCAGTCTTACCTACCCGCGTCAGAGAGGCCGCAGGCCAAGCTATGCAGTTATGCAGATAGAAGAGGGAAAAGATCCTCAGGTCGAGATCAGATACCTCTGAAAAATTATTTAACTGAATCAGGTAAGTTACTTGCGGAGGTTGCGAATATCCGCCTGACTCATCTGACTGTATATTTTGAGGTATTGTTGATCGGATAACGGCAATACCTTTTTGCAGATACGTGACAGTAAAAAATAGAAGAAAAAATAAAAAGTTAAGATTTTTTTATTGTATAAAAAAAATATCTTTTTACAAAAAATCTCAAAAATCAGTAAAAAACCCCTTTTTGCGAACAAAAAACGATTTTTTCGAAAAGTGAAAAGCCCGCAAAGCCTTGTGTTTAGCGGGTTTCAGGAACTTTTGAGGGATAAAAATCACTTTTTCAAAAAAAATCAAAAAAGGTGTTGACATTTGGGGTTGCTTAACATATAATATGTCTTGCGTCGGACAACGAAGCACAAATAAATAAAGAAAAACAGCGGGGTGTGGCTCAGCTTGGCTAGAGCGCCTGGTTTGGGACCAGGAGGCCGCAGGTTCGAATCCTGTCACCCCGACTGCTGTAACAACAACATTACCGTTTCAGCGACATGCGGGTGTAGTTCAATGGTAGAACACCAGCCTTCCAAGCTGGATACGTGGGTTCGATTCCCATCACCCGCTTCTCTGTATGTACAGAGAGATGTCTGTAGCTCAGCTGGATAGAGCAACGGCCTTCTAAGCCGTGGGTCGGGGGTTCGAATCCCTTCAGGCACGTTGTGGTGGGTATAGCGCAGTTGGTTAGCGCGCCAGATTGTGGCTCTGGAGGCCCAGGGTTCGAATCCCTGTATCCACCCTTCTGGGCTATCGCCAAGCGGTAAGGCACAGGACTTTGACTCCTGCATTCGCTGGTTCGAATCCAGCTAGCCCAGTCTTTTTATATGGAGCATTAGCTCAGTTGGTAGAGCACTTGACTTTTAATCAAGTTGTCCGGGGTTCGAATCCCTCGATGTCTTCATTAATAGCGGAAATCTTCTGTGAGGTTTCCGCTATTTTATTGCTTTTGCAGAGTGCGAGAATGATTTTTCAGGTACACTCTGAGAATATGAGAAAATGCGGATATGGCGGAATTGGCAGACGCGCTGGTTTTAGGTACCAGTGGGCTTCCCGTGCAGGTTCAAGTCCTGTTATCCGCATCCCAAAAAGCACCGGTTAAAACGGTGCTTTTTTGTTTTACAGACATGGTTTTTTGTTGTATAGTTAAGTTATAAACAGGACAGGGAGATTTTGACTATGGATATACAGAAATTTCAGCAGAAACTTACAGAAGTATGTGAACTTGGAGAGAAGAATGGCAAAGTATTGAAACCGGAACAGATAAAGGAATGCTTTGGCGAACTTTGACCTGGATAAGTCACAGCTGATCAAGATATTACAGTATTTAAAATTAAAAAGGTATTTCCATTGAAGGTGCGGAGGAGATTTCAGCAGCATCTCAGACCGGCCCGGAAGAAGTATCCGAAGAAAAAGAAGAAAAGTTCCTCTGACAGCGGAGGAAGAGGCATATCTGAAAGAATATCTGGAAGGTCTTGAAGAACAGGAGCAGGGAGAGAGAAGTGCGGAAGAACTTTTTGAACTGCTTTCAAAGGGAGATGCTCTGGCACAGGCAGAGCTGTCACAGAAGTATCTGCGTGCAGCAGCCGAAATGGCGGTTGAAATGAACTGTGAGGAGATTTTTATCGCTGATCTGATTCAGGAGGCAAATATAAGCCTTCTAATGGCTCTGGGAGAGGAAGAACCGGAAGAGAAAGATGAGAAATGGCTGCTTGGACGTATCCGGTGTGGAATCCGCCATGCTATCGAGGAGCAGACACAGAGGAAATTTGAGGATGACTATCTGGTAGCAAAGGTGGAGAAGCTGGAAGCGGCAGTCCGGGAACTTACAGAGGATGAAGAGGATGAAAGTTCAAAGTTCAGTGTAGAGGAGCTGGCGATCATTCTTGGATATGGATGAAGAAGAGATCAGGGATGTGCTGCGGCTTACAGGTGATGATAAATAATGCAGTGATGTAGCATTACGGGAAAGGAGAGGGTGATTATGAGTATTCCAACACCACACAACAGTGCAAAGAAAGGTGATATTGCAAAGAAGGTTCTGATGCCGGGAGATCCGCTGCGTGCGAAGTATATTGCGGAGACATATCTGGAGAATCCGGTATGTTTTAACACAGTGAGAAATATGTTTGGTTATACCGGAACTTATAAGGGTGAGCAGATATCTGTCATGGGCAGCGGTATGGGGATGCCATCTATGGGTATTTACAGTTATGAGCTTTATAATTTTTATGATGTAGAGAAGATCATTCGTATTGGTTCTGCAGGTGCGCTGCAGGATGATGTAAGCGTAATGGATGTTGTGATCGCCATGAGTGCATGTACGGATTCAAATTATGCAAGCCAGTATCAGCTGCCGGGGACTTTTGCTCCTACAGCAAGTTATGAACTGGTTGCAAGGGCTGTAGAGGTCGCGAAGGAGCAGGGTACACCGGTTCGCGTGGGTTCTGTTGTATCTTCGGATGCGTTCTATGGAGATAATCCGGAGAGTTCGAAGGCATGGAGAAAGATGGGGGTTCTCTGTGTGGAGATGGAGTGTGCGGCGCTGTTTATGAATGCTGCGAGAGCCGGTAAGGAGGCACTGGGGATTCTTACGATTTCGGATCATGTTTTCAGGGATGAGGCAATTTCTGCGGAGGCCAGACAGACTTCGTTTAACAGGATGATGGAGATTGCTTTAGAATTTAAAGGATAATCCCGGTATAAAAGGCTCTTTGGCTGGTATGTGGGAATACTGGTCAGAGGGCTTTTTTTAATTCAGTAGGGACGCGTCAAAAAATATCTAAGTATCCTGCAAATGCACATGAAATGAAATATTTTTCGACGCTGTTTTTTCATATGGAATGAATGAAATTTTGGCTACGTTACTGAGAACGGAGTGAGCAGTAACAGTTAATGACGACTGTTCTCAAGAAGAGCGATTGAAAAATTTTCCATATTGTGTTAATATCAAAACAATATGGGAGGTATTTTGAATGCAAATTAGAAAATCGGCGGAGGATTATTTGGAGGCAATTTTGGTGTTGTCTAAACAGGGGGGCGGCGTTCGTTCTATTGATATTGCGACGATGCTTGGGGTATCGAAACCGAGTGTGAGTCATGCGATGAAGCTGTTACGTGAGGATGGCTATATCGCGATGGATCGTTATGGTACGGTGACGCTTCTGGATAAAGGGGCTCAGATTGCAACGCATATTTATGAACGCCATACAGTGTTGAGTAAGATGTTGGAACGTCTCGGCGTAAGCCCGGAAGTTGCAAAAGAAGATGCGTGTAAGTTAGAGCATGACCTGAGCGATGAGAGTTTTACTAGGATAAAGGAGCACTTCCACAAGGTGATTGGGGAAGTTGAATAGCGGATAAAATAAACTCCCCCCGTCGGATGAATTTCTGACGAAGTGGGGAGTTTATTTTTAAAGTTAGTCATCTACTATTTCTGTTACATAGCTTCCATGCCCGTCTATAGCAATAACTTTTTCTTTTCCATCTTCTGTTTGAAATATCCATGGAGCAGAATAAGGATTACGAAAAAAGGCTTACAACGAATGGTGGTGTGGTACAATGCTGTAGAAATAAGAATGCTGGAAAGCCGTATAGTCGTATGAAGGAGAAATTCACATGCAGTTTGATGAGAGGAAAGAGGGAATAGACCCTCTGACCTACGCTACATATTATTCTGTCTGCTTCTGTGGAAGCTGTGCAAGGATGATAGCGGCAAACATGATGACACATCCAAGGATTTCTTTAGTACTCAGTTGCTGTCTGAGGATGATCCATCCGGCTAGGACAGAGATGCAGGATTCCAGGCTGAGTATCAGGATGCTACAGTTGTTCATGTTTTTCTGACCGATAATCTGCAAGGTGTAAGCTTACCCGCATGACATAACACCTGCGTAGAGGATTGGCTGCCATGCTGCCAGGATGGATGAGAGTTCCGGATGCTCAAGGAGCAGAGCGGGAATGCTGGAAAGAACTCCACATGTCAGGAACTGAATACAGGAGAGCTTTACTCCGTCTACTTTCGGAGAAAAGTAGTCGATGACCAGTATGTGCAGTGAAAATAGAAATGCGCATACCAGTACGAGCAGATCTCCTTTTCCGATAGAAAATCCATCTGTGATGCACAGGAGATAAAGTCCGATCAGAGCCATTGCAACGGCAGCCCAGATAAATTTCGTGCATTTTTTGCCAAGGAACAGTCCGATGACAGGGACGATCACAATATAACAGGCAGTGATAAAGCCGGCTTTTCCGACGGTTGTATACTTGATGCCGAACTGTTGGAAATTGCTTGCCAGACAGAGGCAGATACCGCAGGCGATACCGCCGATAATCAGAGTTTTTTTCTCCTGCATATTGGATACAGTATTACTTGAGGTGTCAGATCTGCCAGATGCTTTGGAAGCAGAATCTGAAGGATAGTTTCTTTTTCAGAATAAAAATCAGTGGAATCAGAACGACTGCTCCGATAAGGAACGGACAGCATTAAAAGTAAAGCCTCCTACGTATTTCATTCCTACACTTTGAGCTACAAAAGCGATACCCCAGATGATCGCTGCGAGAAGCAGGAGCAGGGAATTTTTAATGGAATCTGTTGTTTTTGCATGATGTGTAATCCTTCCTTATATTAATGTGTAAATAGAATGTATAAAATGTGGATAAAACAAAATATTTATTCATTCAGTGTGGACAGAAGCACTGAAATTTTGTAACTGTTCAGTGCCCTCATAGTTATAAAATGTTTCAAATATATTTTTAAGAGCGCCTGTGCTTCATTGATCTGAAAATGAATAAACACTTTCATAATTATACATCATAGATGTAAAAAAGAGAAAGACGATTATAGAAATAAAAAAGAAGCCTCTGCAGGAGACTTCTTTTATTTCTTTGTAATTTAAAATATAATCATATAAATGTAAAGCAGTATTGATTGTAGAGCCATGTGATGAAAGTGAATGCTTTTATCCGCCTGACTCTTGATTATGATATTTATATCAGATAAAGATATATTTCAAAATAAACAATACAGCCAGTACATACATCAGTACACTAATCTTCTTTTTCTCTTTTGCTTTACCTGTAACAACGTTGATGATCACATAGGAGATAACACCCATGGAGATACCTTCAGAAATGCTGTACAGGAATGGCATTGCGATGATCGCGATAAATGCTGGGATGGCTTCCGTCAGGTCGTTGAAATCAATCTTGGTTACTGATGTGAGCATCAGGAATCCAACGATGATCAGAGCCGGTGCTGTGGCAAGGACGGGATTGCCAGGAAAATCGGGGATAACAGCAGTGATAATCCGAAGAGGATGGCTGCTATCAGGGAAGTAAGTCCTGTACGTCCGCCTTCAGCAACACCGGAAGCACTCTCTACGAAAGTAGTAACTGTGGAAGTACCACATAGCACCTACTGTAGTTCCTACTGCGTCAGAAAGAAGAGCACCTTTGATGTTTGAAGTTTGCCTTTGTCAAGCATATCAGCTTTGGAAGCAACACCGATCAGTGTTCCAAGTGTATCGAACATATCTACAAACAGGAATGCAAACATAATGACTACGAAATCAAGTGTGAAAGACAATGGAGAAGTCCATTTTCATAAATGGGAGCCATGCTTGGAATGGAGATTCCGTTTTGAAAATCAGGGCAGGAGGCTGAACCAGCCGGCTGCAGGATCAGGTTTGTAAAGTCCTGTCAACTGACAGATAATGCCAAGTCCCCATGTGATCAGGATACCCCCAGAGAATGTTTCCTTTTACACTCTTAACAAGAAGGATGGCGGTGATGAGAAGTCCAATCAGCGCCAGAAGAACTGTAATTCCTTCTGTATTGAAGGTTCCGCCGGAAACGGAGGATTTAAAGGAAAATACACTTACCAGAGTGGAGTCGTTGTTAACTACGATCTTAGCATTCTGCAGTCCGATGAAAGCAAATAAACAGTCCGATACCAACAGATACTGCATGTTTCAGGTTCATTGGGATCGCATTGTCAAAATTGCCTCAGCCGCACATTGGTCAGAGATAACAGGATAAAATAATACCTACAAAATACAGCTGCCAGTGCCTGCTGCCAGCTGTAACCCATGCCAAGAACAACAGTGTAGGCAAAGTAGGCATTCAGGCCCATGCCAGGTGCAAGAACGAATGGATAATTAGAAAGCGCAGCCATCAGACAGGTGGCAATAAAGGATGACAGTGCGGTCGCTGTAAAAAACAGCTCCTCTGTCCATGCCGGATGCTCCAGAATGTTTGGGTTTACAGCCAGAATGTATGCCATTGTCATGAATGTGGTAATACCTGCCATAACCGGTCTTTACATCTGTGTGGTTCTCTTTGAGATGGAATAATTTGTCAAGATTCATAATCTTTCCCCTTTTGATTTTAAAAAATTGCCGGCCGTTTTGTGGTGCCTCAGATAATCATCCCGAAAAAACAGGGTGAAACTCCTGGAATCAATCGTCCCGGCATATCGTTTTGTTAACGATATGCCGGAAACACCATCAGAATCTGTATTTCCCGCAGTTACAGAATCTTTCTTCCGGCTACTATATTTAGCGGTAAATTACGGTCATCGGAAAGGTAGATCAGTCTTTCAAGTCTGTCCCTCGGAGAGAGCTTCAGTGGAGTTGGAATAGTGCTGTCATTAAGCACAACCGCATCAAATTCATACCCCCTCCTTAAAGCTTCCAACCTTTCCAAAGAAGGAACCGCCTCCTTCTGTTCCCATATAAAGGCCTCTTCAACAGTAAGCGGCTTCATGGAAGAATCAACCAACCGCCAGTACTGGAAACCTGAATAGCATCAGCCATAGCACGCAAGAATAGAAACGGAAGTTCCACCTGCAATGTCTGATCCCAGTCCGATGTGTAAACCTTCGTCCAGATAACGTCTCACAGGAGAGATACCTGAGGCGAGATTTGTGTTAGACTGCGGACAATGAGCAATATAAACGCCCTGTTTTTTCATAAGGGCAATTTCTTCATCCGAAGAATGAACACAATGAGCGCATGATCGTCGGACAGTCACCGCCGAAAAGATCAAACTGGCTATATGCTTCTCCATAAAAAATGTGTATTTGGGCAAAAGCTCCTTCACCCAGGCAATTTCACCGAAATTCTCAGAAAGGTGAGACTGCATCGGCAGGTGATACTTTTTCTGAATCTTCAGCTTCTCCATCAGTGCATCAGAACAGGACGGAGTAAATCTCGGAGTAAGGATCGGCTTTACATTTTTCAAATTTATCAAGCGTATCCTTAATCCACTGAACCGTAGCATCAGCAGAAGCCTGAGCACTCTCTTCCTGCAACTGCGGAGAACCATTACGGTCCATATTTACCTTGCCGACCATAGCCTTTATTCCGGTTTTATCCAGCTGTTCCATCAGGATCTCGGTAGGGACATGCAGAGTTCCGAAAATACATGCTCTTGTATTCTGGGCTCTTCTTCATATCCTCAGTGAAAATAGAATAAGCCTCTTTTGCAAACTCTGTATCTTCATAACGTGCTTCCTGCGGAAAAGTATAAGTATTCAGCCAGTCAGCAGCTCAAGATCCATACCCGAGGCACGAAACGTATACTGCGGAGCATGAAGATGCAGATCAGTCAGTCCCGGAATGATCAGCTTATCGCCAAATCTGTACATGAGATTCCTGCAAATTTCTCAGGAAGCTTCATCAAACACCCCTGCACATCGCCCATCTTCACATACTAAATATCCATTTTCAGTGATGGAAAGTTCTGTCAGAGAATTACTGTAGCAAATTGTTCCCTTTAAAACAAAAGTCCGTTCGTTCATAACCATACCTCCTTTTTGTGGTTAAGGAAAGGCAAAAATCTACCGATGCTGCCTTTTACCTCATTCTTTCTCCCTGGGGAGAGAACTTAGACAACTATTACGGTAGTTGGTAGAAAGTCCAACCGATTATGGACATATATAAGTTTACTTTCTATATTGTTTATAAAATGATTATAAAATATTTGTAGTTAACTGTCAATTCCTTTCTGCAATTTAATTTAATATTCTTTTTGCATTGCTATTTGATAATTCATAGTCTATAAAGCATTTTACAGGCAGAATTATATATAAAGTATATGATATCCCATGTGAACTTATACAATCTCTTTTCATATTTAAAGTCTTTCTTATTCATGTAGGCTTTTAACATGCGAATTGATACGATATTTTCCACCTTCCAATTACCAGCTTAGAAAAATATTTTATCTGCTATGCATTTGCAGAGTATCTTAATTTAGTCCTCTTGCGTTATGAGAAGAAAAGTCCATTGCTGAGCACTAGCGAGCAATCATAGACTTTTTCTTCTCATGCTTTTAGCAGATTTCAGATGACTTAGAATCTCTTAGATGACGAAACCGCATAGCAGATAAAATATTTTTCTAAGCGTCCGTTTTTTGGGAAAATATGATATAATACTCTCCAATATCAAAAAGAAAGGAAAAACAAACATGCAGCTAGACAAAGAAAACATGAAAAATCCGATGGCTCATCGCATTCGCAATTCTCTTATACCTGGGTGTCCAGAACCTGCACACATAGTCATCAGCACTGTCAGAGTTCTGCTTGGCTTTCTTTCCGTTCATCATTGGCTTTGGGATCGCTTTTTTATCCTCAATATTCCAATGAAATTCATAGAACATCATCTGTTCGGAAAAGCCTTGAAACAAGAGAAAAAAACAGCACAAAAACTGGCAAGGCCGGTCAGCCTGGTGCTTTCTATCTGCTTTGTGATCTGTATAATCGTGATCGTTATGCTGGTAGTAGTACCGGAACTGGGGAGCAACATTCGTAAATATAGCGAAAAAGATAGAAGAAAACATTCCGGTCTTCCAGAAATGGATCGACAATGTATTCGGAAACAATCCGGAAGTTGTGAAATGGGCGCAGTCTCTTGACATTGGAGCCGGGAAAAATAATCGATTCTGTACTCGGCGTACTGAAAACGGAGTCAATAACATTGTTTCTCCACAGTGTCCATCACCATGGGACTTCTGACTACTGCAATGAATGTATCCATTGGCTTTGTATTCGCCTGCTATGTCTTTGCAGAAAGAAAAGCTCCTGCAGCAGATAAAAAAAGCAATGTACGCAATGTTCCCGGAAAAACCGGTCAGATACCTGGCACATGTGGAATCTGGCAAACCAAGTTTTTCCAGCTTTATTACCGGACAGTGTATCGAAGCTGTGATTCTTGGAAGTATGTTCTTTGTATCCCATGACAATCCTGCATTTTCCATATGCAATGCTGGTGGGTGTCTGATTTCATTTACAGCATTGATCCCGCTGTTTGGCGGAATTATCGGATGTTGGGTAGCATTTTTTCTGATCCTTATGATAGTCCTGTAAAAGCAGTTCTGTTTCTGGGACTTTCCTTATCCTGCAGCAATCAATGACATTGCACCGGAACTGAAAATGCCGACAGTAATGGAAGATGCCTGGGCTTCTTTTGAAAGAGAACCTGATCCAGGTTGCGGGAACTTCAATGAACGGCAAGGTGTATGCAAGAAATTATACCCCTCTTCTTTCAAGAGAGGATTATTTAAAGGAAATGCCAAAAGCAGAAAGATTAATCCGGTGGAAATGATGAATGCGCTTCTGGAATCTGATGGATTACAGTGGAAGAGCTGGAAAAACTTCAGGAGCTTATCGATAAGAAACGATGCGGAACTGAAGAAAGCAGATAATCATAAACATAGCAGATAAAAACGGACATGGCCATCTGGCTGTGTCTTTTTGTGACGTTTTTACAGAATTGCAATACTGTATCAGGTAATAAAACAGCCAGATGAATAAAGTGTCCATCTGGCTGAAGCTGTTATCAATTAATTATTTCTTGTTCTGCTCAACTTCTTTTAACATCATAGCGCGAACTTTCAGTGGAAGTCCGAACAGTGTGATGAATCCATCTGCATCGTGGTGGTCATAGAGGTCACCTGTTGTGAAAGATGCAAGAGATTCATTGTACAGTGAATATGGAGAAGTTGTACCAGCTTTGATGATATTGCCTTTGTACAGTTTGAATTTCCACTTCACCTGTTACATATTTCTGTCTGTAGCACCGTGGCAGATGGCACCGCGCCTTCATGCGATCTCAACTAATTTTTAGCGATTGCCGGATTGGCCATGGATGTACCGGCGATATTTGTGTTCGCATACAGCGCCTGCTCTGTACATGGAACGATGAAGTCATCACAGAATTCATATCTATTGATATCTTCTGATATATATAATTTGAAGCACTGAAAGCTTTGCGGTTTCTACCCAGTCCGCCCAGTTCGTTTCTGACCGCAGTTTTACGCAGCAGCAGACAACATCGTAATCAAATGTTTCTTTAACCATGGGATTAAGGCTGGTATCAAGACCGCCTGAGTATGCTAAAACGACTTTTTTTCATGATTGTATTCCTCCTGAAATTGATTTTATTATTTTCCTGATTTGTAAAAATTTGAGATATCCGTTTGCCGAAAGTAAATGAATAGGTCAGGAGTTCAGCGCATTTATTTTTGAATAAATGCGGTAATTTTGATTGAAATTTTTGAATAAATATTCAATGCGGAACAAGATGATTTCGTGTGATTTAACAACAAGTGATAATATACACCTTTTTTATAAATATACAAT
>VOFH01002797.1_pt1 | contig 14930 bp, 21 predicted proteins | sample 5384091 | NCBI WGS metagenome assembly VOFH01 (sample SAMN12384727, study PRJNA508395) | human gut metagenome | isolation source: healthy gut G | host: Homo sapiens
CTACCCAGTAGGTAAAGTTGACGAACAAGGTCACCTCGAGTCATCAGACGCTACAACAGGTAAAGTTATCGAAGGACGTAAAGATGTTACTTACATCTACAAAACTCAAAGAACAACCAGCACAACCTAAGGTAATGTTTACGTTCACTATGTAGATACTGATGGTAATACAATCAAAGCATCTGTAACAGATGAAAAGATCAACCAGTAGGTAAAGACTGACGATACGGTTGTAGATAACCGTCCAAAAGAAACCGAATCTAAGGTAAGACATACGAATTGGTACCAGCAGGTAACTTACAAAGTAGGTCAAGTCGACGAACACGTCACTGGACAGGTGATGACGCCGCAACAGGTAAAGTTGTTGAAGGCGACAAGAACGTAACTTACGTCTACAAAACTTAAAGAAGATCCAACGAAACCTAAAGAAGGTGACGTAATCATCACTTATGTAGACGAAAAAGGTAAAGAAATCAAGAAACCTCGTCAAGACACCAAACTCACCATCATGATACTCATATAACACAACTGAGGAAGGTGAAAAACCTAACACAATCAAGACTCCAGACGGTAAGACATACAAAGGTCGTACCAAAAGGGTGACTACCCAGTAGGTGGAAAGTTGACGGTGATGGACACCCTGGAATCATCCGATCCAATCTAAAGGTAAAAGTTGATAAACTCCAAATCAACAATCAATCTTTCATGCTTTATAAAGAAGTGAAGGGTGATGTGCTTACGTTCACTATAAAGACACTGGGACGTGTAACACAATTAAATTGATGATGATGTCACTGATGAAACAGACAACCAGTTGATAAAGATTACGATACAGTAAATTGACAACCGTCCAAAAGAAACCAATCAATGGTAAGACATATGAATTTGGTGTACCAGCAGGTAACTGTCTGCAGGCAGTTGCGATCTAGTAATACCCTTGAGTCATCAGATCGCTGCAACAGGTAAAGTTATCGAAGGACGTAAAGATGTTACTTACATCTACAAACCCAGCAAACAACCAGCACAACCTTAAGGGTAATGTTTACGTTCACTATGTAGATACTGATGGCACATATACAATGGAAAGCATCACGTAACATTGCATGAAAAGACCAACCAGTAGGTAAAGACTACGACAGTTGTAGATAATCGTCCAAAGAAAACTGAATTCCAAAGGCAAGACATACGGGACCTGGTGCAAGAGTAATCAAGCTATACCAGCAGGGTAACTAAGTCGACGAACAAGGCTTCACTGGACAGGTGACGACGCTCACAACAGGTAAAGTTAAGTTAGGCTGTGCGACAAGAATCGTAACTGCGTGGCCCACAAACCTAAAGACGATCCAACGAAACCCAAAGAAGGTGGACGTAATCACTCGCTTGGTGGAGACGAAAAGTGTTGTAAAGAAATCAAGAAACCCCGTCAAGACACACCAAACTCACCATATGATACCCGATATAACACAACTGGAGGAAGGTGAAAACCCAAATAATCAAGACTCAGACGGTAAGACATACCAAAGATCATGCCGAAAATTGATGGAGTAAAGTTGATGGCGATGGACACCTTGAATCATCTGATCCAGTGGGTAAAGTTAGAAAAACCACGTTCAATAAATGCTTAAATTACAAAGAAGTGAAAGGTGGCGTTTACGTTCTATAAAGATACTGAAGGTAACACAATCAAGACTTCAGTTGTTGATGAAAAGATCAACCAGTCGATAAAGACTACGATACAGTAGTTGATAATCGTCCTAAGACTATCACAACAACTGATGGTAAAGTTTACGAATTGGTACCAGCAGGTAACCACCAGTAGGTAAAGTTGATGGACAAGGTCACCTTTGAGTCATCAGACGCTACAACAGGTAAAGTTATCGAAGGACGTAAAGATGTTACTTACATCTACAAACTCAAAGAACAACCAGCACAACCTAAGGGTAATGTTTACGTTCACTATGTAGATGAAAATGGTAACACTATCAAACAATCAGTAACAGATGAATTTGGTCAACCAGTAGGTAAAGATTACGATACAGTAATCGATAACCGTCCTAAGACAATTGTTACTGCTGATGGTAAAGTTTACGAATTGGTACCACAAGGTAACTACCCAGTAGGTTCTGTAGATGGTGATGGTCACTTGACTACAACTGACCCAGTAACTGGTAAAGTAATCGAAGGCGATAAGAACGTAACTTACGTTTACAAACTTGTCGATACAACTCCAGAAAAACCAGTAACACCAACTCCAGGTAAACCTGAACAACCAACTCCAGGTAAACCAGTTGATCCAGCTCCTAAAGCTCCAGCTAAAGCTACCCAGTTAAACCTGCACAAGAAATGGCACAATTGCCAAACACTGGTGAAGAGTCTAACGTAGCAGCTACAGCAGCTCTTGGATTGCTTGCAACTGCATCTGGATTGGCTCTTGCGGCAAAACGCAAAAAAACTGAGGAATAATATTCCTTCGACTTACCCCTAAAACTTATGAGTGATTAGTCCTAATAAAAACTAACTACTCTTAAGTAAGAATAAGCCGATTAGCTTCGTTCTAAAAAGACACATTCCGATATGGGGTGTGTCTTTTTGTCGTTCTTGAAAATGAGAGGCTATCTTAATTGTTAGTCTAGGTCTCATTTGGTCTTAGTATTATAGAGGAGAGGATTAGTTTAGTAAGCTGAAATCTTAGATGTAGAAGAAGTAGACGTTGAATTTTAAGATAACTTTAAGTTTTGTTTTGCAAAATGTAAGATGGTTGAAAATGCTATGAAACAAGCATTTTCAGTATTTGTACAGCATAAAGCGTTTGCAATCATTTTTGAGGGAAATAGTAGTTTATATTAGAACTTACAAGAATATTATGATAAAATTTATCGGTGAGTTTTAATTCATAAAACAAGAATGGAGTAGATATGTTTTTAGAAGGAACGAAGGGGAATACCGCGAAACTGATCGCGTGACTCGTTTTAAATTGATCAAATCAGGTAAGCAATGGCTTCGTGCTGCGACATCCAACTTTGGACTTTTCAAGGTTGTTAAAGGTGGGGCAGATGCACCATCAGTTTCAGCGCAAAGTGTTGAAGAAAAAACACCGCTTCTCTCAGGGCAAGCTCTTCTTAAAGGGATTGCAGCGGCGGGAGCAGTGGCTGGAGGCGCAGTGGCAACTTATACAGCCCAAGCGGAAGAAACGACAACTCCAGCTTTGGAAAGCCAAGTAACTGCTAATCAAGATGTGACAGCTAACTCTGAGTCAGTTGTATTGAGTACGGCGCCAGCTTCTGAAGCTTCTGCAGTAGCATCAACAAGCCAAGAGTCTACAAGTTCTTCAGTAGATGCTCAAGCAAGCACGGAAGCATCAGTTTCAGTATCACAATCTGTCTCTCAATCTATTTCTGCTGAATTGTCACAGGCTATCTCAGAATCTGCATCACTCAGCAAGGAATACTCAACCTCTGATAGCCAGTCTCACACTGAAAACTAAGTGGTTCAAACTCAGATTCAGTTTCTGAATCAGCAACTTCAACAAGTTCAGTTGCCTCTGAGACTGCTTCAAGAAGATGAAAAAACAATCTTAGATCAAAACGTTTCAGAAGCGGAATTGCTCGTTAATATTGCTAAAAATTACCAAGCAAAATTAACAGACACAGCTGCCAAGGCTGAAATCAAACAGCTATTGCGTCAGTTCAGGAAGAAGTTGCCAAATCAACAACGTTGCTTGCGGCATCAGCATCAAATGCTGCTTACGCAGAACAACGTGAGCGTCTTGGTGAAGCCGTTGATAACATGATGACCAAGATTACAAATGCTGGTTTCAATGGAAACTCTACAGTAAATGGTAGCCCTGCTATTACTTCAAACCTTAACCTTGCGACTGGTGAAACTAAGGTTTATATAGGAAGCTGGAACAGATTCAGTTTATAATGTCCCAATTTATTATAAATTGACAGTGATAAATGATGGATCAAAACTGACTTTTGTCTATACTATTTCGTATGACAATCCAGCAACGTCGACTGTTGAGAAACAAACATCAGTAGGTACAAAACCATACACTCTACAATACTGGAACATCTAGACAAACAATGTTTACGCTTGGAGAAGGTTTGGGTACTCCTTCAAAGTGTAACAAAGTTATCTTACTGATTCTTCGGTGCTAAATTTACTAATAAAAATAAACTTAAAGACTCAACAACGCCGATAACTACGAATGGAAATGGTAATTACACCTGGGGTAATGGAGCACAGATGACTGGTTACAAAAAAAAAAAGCAAGGTTATGGTTTAACGTCAACGTGGACTGTTCCAATCACTGGTGATGATATTTTTTACATTTACACCTTATGCAGGTGCTGATGATGACACTTCCTTTACCAATTATTTTAATACTAAAATTACAGAGTCTGAATCTGATACAACGAGTGCGTCTCTAAGTACTTCTCAGAGCCTCGTAGAAAGTGCTTCAACAGTAGAGTCAGAATCTGTATCAACAAGTAAGGTAGAATCTGCATCAGTTTCAGCATCTGAGTCAGAGGTTGTCTCATCTTCTCTTTCTCAATCAGAGGAAGCATCAGCATCTCTTTCAGAGAGTATCTCAGAAAGTCTTCTTGAAAGTGCCTCAACAAGTGCTTCAGTGAGCGCATCACAGTTGGAGTCAAACTCAGTCTCAGCTTCAGAAAGTGCGTCAACATCAACATCACAGTCTGAATCTAACTCAACATCAGCGTCAGTCAGTGCGTCAACTTCAGCATCACAATCAGTCTCGAATTATGAGTCAGCATCAACAAGTGAGTCAGTATCAGAATCACAGTCAGTATCTAACTCCAGAATCAGCGTCAGAAAGTGAATCAACATCAACATCACAGTCTGCTTCAAACTCAGAGTCAGCGTCAGAGAGTGCGTCAGTTTCTGAATCACAGTCTGCTTCAAACTCAGAATCCGCATCAGAAAGTGCGTCAGTTTCTGAATCACAATCTGAATCGAACTCAGAGTCAGCGTCAGTCAGTGCCTCAGTAAAGCGAATCACAATCAGTGTCTAATTCTGAATCAGCATCAGAGAGTGCTTCTGTATCAGAATCACAGTCTGTCTCTAACTCAGAATCAGCGTCAGAGAGTGCGTCAGTTTCAGAATCACAGTCTGTTTCCAAACTCAGAATCAGCTTCAGTAAGTGTGTCAGTTTCTGAATCACAGTCTGTTTCGAACTCAGAGTCAGCATCAGTCAGTGCATCAGTAATCGAATCACAATCAGTGTCTAATTCTGAATCAGCATCAGAGAGTGCTTCTGTATCAGAATCACTGTCAGTGTCTAACTCAGAATCAGCGTCAGTGCGTCAGTTTCAGAATCACAGTCTGCTTCAAACTCAGAATCCGCATCAGAAAGTGCGTCAGTTTCAGAATCACAATCAGTGTCTAATTCAGAGTCAGCATCAGAAAGTGCATCAGTTTCAGAATCACAGTCTGTCTCAAATTCAGAATCAGCTTCAGAGAGTGCGTCAGTTTCTGAATCACAATCTGCTTCAAACTCAGAGTCAGCGTCAGTAAGTGAGTCAATTTCTGAATCACAGTCTATCTCTAATTCAGAATCAGCATCAGAAAGTGCGTCAGTTTCAGAATCACAATCTGTTTCAAACTCAGAGTCAGCATCAGAAAGTGAATCCATTTCAGAATCACAATCAGTGTCTAACTTAGAGTCAGCGTCAGAAAGTGAATCAGTAAGCGAATCACAATCAGTGTCTAATTCTGAATCCGCTTCAGAGAGTGCTTCTGTATCAGAATCACAGTCTGTATCAACCTCAGAATCCGCTTCAGAGAGTGCTTCTGTATCAGAATCACAATCTGCTTCAAACTCAGAGTCAGCATCGGTAAGTGCGTCAATTTCAGAATCACAGTCAGTGTCTAACTCAGAATCAGCATCAGAAAGTGCTTCAGTTTCAGAATCACAATCAGTGTCTAACTCAGAATCAGCGTCAGAAAGTACTTCTGTATCAGAATCACAATCAGTGTCTAATTCTGAATCAGCATCAGAGAGTGCTTCTGTATCAGAATCACAATCAGTGTCTAATTCTGAATCCGCATCAGAGAGTGCGTCAGTTTCTGAATCACAGTCTGCTTCAAACTCAGAGTCAGCGTCAGAAAGTGCGTCAGTTTCTGAATCACAGTCTGCTTCAAACTCAGAGTCAGCGTCAGAGAGTGCATCGGTGTCTGAATCACAGTCTGTCTCAAATTCTGAATCAGCGTCAGAAAGTGCATCAGTAAGCGAATCACAATCAGTATCTAATTCCGAATCAGCTTCAGAGAGTGCCTCAGTAAGCGAATCACAATCAGTGTCTAATTCTGAGTCAGCGTCAGAAAGTGCGTCAGTTTCAGAATCACAATCCGTGTCAAATTCAGAGTCAGCATCAGAGAGTGCGTCAGTTTCAGAATCACAGTCTGTCTCAAATTCTGAATCCGCTTCAGAAAGTGCTTCTGTATCAGAATCACAATCAGTGTCAAACTCAGAATCCGCTTCCAGAGAGTGCATCAGTTTCAGAATCACAATCTGTCTCAAATTCAGAATCAGCATCAGAAAGTGCTTCTGTATCAGAATCACAATCAGTGTCTAATTCTGAGTCAGCGTCAGAGAGAGTGCATCAGTTTCAGAATCACAGTCTGTTTCAAACTCAGAATCAGCATCAGAAAGTGCGTCAGTGTCTGAGTCACAGTCAGTGTCAAACTCAGAATCAGCTTCAGAAAGTGCTTCTGTATCAGAATCACAATCAGTGTCAAACTCAGAGTCAGCGTCAGTAAGTGAATCAGTTTCAGAATCACAGTCTGTTTCAAACTCAGAATCCGCTTCGAGAGTGCATCAGTTTCAGAATCACAGTCTGTTTCAAACTCAGAATCAACGTCAGTAAGTGAATCAATTTCAGAATCACAGTCTGTCTCAAATTCTGAATCCGCTTCAGAAAGTGCTTCTGTATCAGAATCACAATCAGTGTCTAACTCAGAGTCAGCTTCAGAAAGTGCTTCTGTATCAGAATCACAATCAGTGTCTAACTCAGAGTCGAAAAGCTTCAGAAAAAGTGCTTCTGTATCAGAATCACAATCAGTATCGAACTCAGAATCAGTTTCAGCGGGTGCATCAGTGTCTGAATCAGAATCTGTTTCAAACTCAGAATCAGCATCAGAGTGCATCAGTTTCAGAATCACAGTCAGTCTCTAATTCAGAGTCAGCGTCAGTAAGTGAATCAATTTCAGAATCACAGTCTGTTTCAAACTCAGAATCAACGTCAGTAAGTGCTTCAATTTCAGCTAGTGAGTCTGCATCATTGAGTGAGTCGCAAAGTGCAAGTGCATCAGTGTCTGCTTCAGAGTCAGCATCATTGAGTACATCAAGCTCATTGAGTGCTTCTGTATTTGAAAGCCAGTCTCAAGCCTTCAGTGCTTCAATTTCTGCAATCATTTCAACTGTAGAATCTATTTCGAACTCGGCTTCAAGCTTCATTTCAGCTAGTGAATCAATTTCAACATCTAACTCAGCATCATTGGGTGAATCGGCGTCATTGAGTGCATCTGTTTCAGGCTCACAATCAGTATCTAATTCTGAAAGTACATCTGTAAGTGCTTCAATCAGTGAATCACAATCAGTTTCAAATTCAGAGTCAGCATCAACAAGTGCCTCTGTCTCAGAATCACAGTCTGTTTCAAACTCAGTCTCTGCGTCAGTCTCAGCAAGCACATCTGCATCGGAATCAGCGAGTGCATCCGCTTCAGTCTCTGCATCTGAGTCAGCATCAACATCTGCATCAGAATCATCAAGTGCGTCAGCTTCAGCCTCTGCGTCAGAATCAGCAAGCACATCCGCTTCAATCTCTGCGTCAGAATCAGCAAGCGCATCTGAGTCAGCATCTGCGTCAGCTTCAGCAAGTGCATCGGCTTCAGAGTCAGCGTCAGCCTCAGCAAGTGCATCTGCATCAGTCTCAGCTTCAGAATCAGCAAGCGCATCTGAGTCAGTATCTGTATCAGAATCAGTAAGTTGCATCTGGGTCAGCAAGTGCCTCAGCATCAGCGTCAGCAAGTGCCTCAGCTTCAGCCTCTGCATCAGAATCAGCAAGCGCATCTGAGTCAGCGTCAGTAAGCACATCAGTTTCTGTATCTGAGTCAGCTTCAGCAAGCACCTCAGCTTCAGTCTCTGCATCTGAGTCAGCGTCAGTAAGCACATCAGTTTCTGTATCTGAGTCAGCGTCAGCAAGCGCATCCGCTTCGGCATCTGCGTCAGCATCAGCAAGCTACATCGGCTTCAGTCTCAGCTTCAGAATCATCAAGCGCATCAGCGTCAGCCTCTGCGTCAGAATCAGCAGCTCATCCGCTTCAATCTCTGCGTCAGAATCAGCAAGCGCATCTGAGTCAGTATTTGTATCAGCCTCAGTAAGCACATCTGCATCAGTCTCAGCGTCAGAATCAGCAAGTGCTTCAGAATCAGCGTCTGCGTCTGAGTCAGTAAGTGCGTCAGCTTCAGCAAGTACATCCGCTTCAGTATCTGCATCAGCCTCAGCAAGCACATCCGCATCAGTCTCAGCGTCAGAATCAGCAAGTGCGTCAGCATCAGCCTCTGCATCAGAGTCAGCAAGCACATCTGCATCAGTCTCTGTGTCAGAATCAGCGAGTGCATCCGCTTCAGTATCTGCCTCAGCATCAACAAGTGTATCTGAGTCATTGTCTGCTTCAGAGTCAGCTTCAGCAAGTACATCTGCATCAATCTCAGCGTCAGTAAGCACATCCGCTTCAGTCTCTACATCAGAATCATTCTCTGCCTCGGTATCAACTTCAGCAAGTGTGTCAGCCTCAGAGTCGGCTTCAGCAAGCACATCGGCTTCAGTCTCTGCATCAGCCTCAGCAAGCGCATCTGAGTCAGCTTCAGCATCAGCCTCAGCAAGCGCATCTGAGTCAGCATCAGCGTCAGAATCAGCAAGTGCCTCAGCTTCAGCATCAGCGTCAGAATCAGCAAGTGCATCTGAATCAGTCTCTGCTTCAGAGTCAGCTTCAGCAAGCACATCGGCTTCAGCATCAGCGTCAGAATCAGCAAGTGTGTCAGCCTCAGAGTCAGAATCAGCAAGCATCTGCTTCAGCATCTGAGTTCGGCTTCAGCAAGCACATCCGCTTCAGTCTCTACCTCAGAATCAGCCTCACATCGGCATTCTTAAGTGCCTCTGAAAGCACAAGCACTTCAACAAGTATCTCAACGTCATTGAGTACATCAGCAAGTCTTTCAGCGTCAGCATCAACAAGTGTTTTCAATCTCTGCTTCAGAATCAACTTCTGAAGTGAAGGATCCTAAGCACAAACGTGGTAGTCAAGCGCTTCCTAAGACTGGTGAGGAAAACTCATCATTAGGTATTGCATTGGGTGCTTTAGCAACTGCAACAGGTCTTGCCTTTCTTGCCAAACGTAAGAAAGATGAAGAAGAAAGTGAAGACTTCTAAGCCTTAGTAAGTTTAATCATTATCTTCTAGCGAGATAATCAAATATCCCCTATCGATTAGAGAGATTTCCTAATTGGTAGGGGATTTTTTTTAGTCTGATATTCTAAAATACAAATAGTTTTAATAAGTCTTAGGGTTACCATTATTATCGTATTTTTAGGGATATGAAAGAAAGGATTAATCGCTAGAAAGCAATCTTGAAATGAGATTTTTTTGCTTAATTTTATGATAAAATTGAAAGGAGTGTTTTAATCAAAATATAAATGGAGTATATATGTTTTTAGAAGGAATGAAGGTCAATATCGTGAAACCGATCGTGTGACACGTTTTAAATTGGTTAAGTCAGGGAAGCACTGGCTTCGTGCGGCGACGTCGAATTTTGGTCTTTTCAAGGTGCTTAGAGGGGGTGTGGATGCACCGTCTGTTGGTGCCCAGCAGGTAGAGGTGAAAGCAGCTGCTTTTCAGGCCAGACAGTGCTTAAGGGAGTGCTTGCAACTGGGGCTTTGCTTGGTGGTTCTGTTGCGACTCATGTGGCTCATGCGGATGAAATGACTGATCAGCCGATTTTGGAAAGTGAAGCAGGAGCTAAGACTGATTTCTTAGCTGCATCTGATTCCGTTGTTCTTGGAAACACGGAGTCTGTGTCCAGTGTTCAAGATAGCCAAGTAAATAGTCAAGCGTCATCTGAAACTGCGTCAAGACAGACTTGGAGGCTTCTTTGAGTGAGTCTTTATCACGCAGCCAATCGGTGTCTGCTTCTGAATTAGCTTCTAAATCGACATCCTTGTCATTGAGTACCTCGCTTTCAGTTTCATTGTCAGCTTCATTAGCTTCTAAATCGGAATCAGTAAGTCAGACGGATTCTTCTGCTCACAGTCAGTCTGAGAGTGCGCTTGAAAACTTCAGAGCATAGCGCAAGTGACTCTGTTCAGTCAGTAAGCAAGAGTGACAGTAGTGACTCTAAAGTGGGGATGACTCTTGTCAGCTCGGAGTCTGCTTTGTTAAACGCTTCCTTGACATCTGAAGTTCAAACGAATCGCCAATTGTCAGAAACGGCGACTGGTCTGCTAGCTGCCTCGGTTGTGGCTGATGCTGAGCGTTTAGAACAAGAAAAGCGTCTCAAAGATTTAGCCTTAGACATTTATACCTATAAAGCTCAAGCTATCGATTTGCCGAATACGGATGCTGCTATTCTTAAAGGGAGATAAAGCTTTGGATGCCATTCGTGTCAGTCTGGCTGATCGTGATAGTGATGTGTCTCCTACGATAACTCAGGCTCGTCAGGCTAGAAATAGTCTTGCCAATGCGGTGCTTCGTGCGACATCTGGCCAACGGGATCCACGTAACGGGAATCGTATAGATGCTGATACCAGTCTCCGTGCACCCCAGTATAATTTAGGTCTGGCTAACAATGCCTTGATTTCTGTTTATAACTCTGACTACATCAATCAGGCTTATAATGTTGTTGAAACCATTCCTACACGAAATAGTATTAAAAGCATTGGCTACGCTTCTGGTAGTGATCGTGTGAATGGGATCAATGTGCCTCAGACCTCTGCATTGAAAAATAGTGCAGTCGCCTTTAATATTGTGGGGACTGTTGGCCAGACAGAGGTCGTAACGCCTGGGAAAATTTATAATGTTTCTTTTGTAGTGACCAATACGGCTAGGCAGTCAGTGACACGAACGCTACGCATTCAGGTCTTGCCGCAAAATGATGGTATCCGTAATCCGATTACGGCTGTGACGACAACTACTTTTGTTAATGATACAACTAATCTCGCTCAAGCCGAAAAAAGATAAGGTTTGGGAGGCCTTTAAGACTGCTAACCCAAATATTGCCACTTCAAAGGATTTTAAATCTTATTCCGTTTCATCATCTGGTGTGGTAACCATTACTTATAAAGATAACACCACTAATGATGTGACGGCTCCAGTGAAGCGACTAGCAGCACCAACTGTTGAAACGAGATTATTGGATAAGGCTTACACACAGACGCCTGTAACGGTGACAGGAGCTGAGCCAGGTTCTACAGTCGTTCTATACAATAATGACGACGAAGTGGGAACAGCTGTGGCAGATGCTTCGGGTCAAGCGATTGTGACGCCGACAGTTAAGTTACAAACAGGTGGTGTAACAGCCAAAGCTTGCATCATGTATGATGATTATGCGGTGTATTCAGATGCCAGTAATTCCGTGGCTGTAACTGACGGAACGCGTCCTGAAGTGACGGCCAAGTTGACTGTCGATGGTGTGGAACCTGAAGTTTACGCCTCTCGAAGGTGGTGGGAAGAATTATACTATTTACGCTGGTGATGATGCGGTTGTGACCTTTACAGCTACTGATGACAGTGGCAAGCTTAAAGAAATGAAAGTCGTTGCACGGGCGGATCTGAACGACAATGCTTTGAACGGGAATTTCTTTGGTAGTAGCCAGTACGGAACAGGTAATATTGCACCGATTACGGGCGATATTCACGGCAACCAGTGACAACCCTGCAACCATCACAACGACCATTCATTTGAAGGATGACCTTTACCATTCCTACCGGAATACATGGCAACGCAACGTTGCGGCTATTGACAATGCGTCCAATATGAACCGTCCAAATGGTTTGGGTGAGATTCGGATTACCCAAGGGCGTCTCGCTGATCGTACGCCAGGTGTGGCGCCGACAAGCACTATTCAGGTGACCAGCCTGACTGCATTGACAGACGCAGATAAGAGTAAGATTATTGCAGGCTGTATCGGCAGTGAATCCAGAGGTCGCCAACCGGATTAAGTCCTATACGGTTAATAGTGATGGTACGGTAACGATTACTTATAAAGATAGTACGACGAATGTTGTGACGGTGAAATTGTCGGATAGTGATTACAGCGAGTCAGTGTCAGCAAAGTGCCAGTCAGTCTAAGCAGGAATCGATTTCTCAAAGTCGAAGTGAGTCCGCTAAGCAGTCTGCATCGACCAGCCTTTCATTGAGCACAGTAGCCTCAAAAAGTGTTTCAAGTTCTTTGAGTGAATCGTTGAAGACAAGCCAATCTCGTCGGAGTCAATCCCGCTTCAACAGTGCATCTTTGAGTGCTGTGAAGTCAGCGAGTGTCTCAAGTTCTTTGCAGTGAATCTTTGAAGACAAGTCAATCTCGAAGTCAATCTGCTTCAACGAGTGCATCTTTGAGTGCTGTGAAGTCAGCGAGTGTCTCAAGTTCTTTGAGTGAATCTTTGAAGACAAGTCAATCTCGAAGTCAATCTGCTTCAACAAGTGCGTCTTTGAGTACTGTGAAGTCAGCGAGTGTCTCAAGTTCCTTGAGTGAATCTTTGAAGACCAGCGTTTCGCAAAGTCAATCAGCATCAACGAGCGCGTCTTTGAGTACCGTGAAATCTGAGAGCGTTTCAAGCTCCTTGAGCGAGTCCTTGAAGACAAGTGTCTCACAAAGTGAGTCCGCTTTAACCAGTGCGTCTTTGAGTACCGTGAATCGGCGAGTATCTCAAGTTCCTTGAGTGAGTCCTTGAAGACAAGCCAATCACAAAGTGAATCCGCTTCAACAAGTGCGTCTTTGAGTACCGTGAAATCGGCGAGCATTTCAAGTTCTTTGAGTGAGTCCTTGAAGACAAGTCTCTCACAAAGTGAATCCCTTCCAACAAGTGCGTCTTTGAGTACCGTGAAATCTGAGAGCGTTTCAAGTTCCTTGAGTGAATCCTTGAAGACTAGCATCTCACAAAGTGAATCCGCTTCAACAAGTGCATCTTTGAGTGCCGTGAAATCTGAGAGTGTTTCGAGTTCATTAAGTGAGTCCGTTTCAACAAAGTTGTCTGTGTCTGAATCACAGTCTGTCTCAAACTCAGTTTCAGCCTCAGAGAGTGAATCAACGTCAACATCACAGTCTGAATCAACCTCAGAGTCAGCCTCAGAGAGTGCGTCAGTGTCTGAATCACAATCCGTTTCAACTTCAGAGTCTACTTCAGTAAGTGCGTCAATTTCAGCATCACAATCAGTCTCAAATTCGAATCCGCTTCAGAGAGTGCATCAGTGTCAGAATCACAGTCTGTCTCAAACTCAGAGTCAGCATCAACAAGTGCGTCTGTCTCAGAATCACAGTCTGTTTCAACCTCCGAGTCAGCCTCAGAGAGTGAATCAACTTCAGAGTCACAATCTGTATCAAATTCGAATCCGCTTCAGAAAGTTCGTCTATTTCAGAATCACAGTCTGCTTCAACCTCAGAGTCAGCGTCAGTAAGTGCGTCAATTTCAGAATCACAATCAGTATCTAACTCCGAGTCAGCCTCAGAGAGCGAGTCGACATCAGCTTCACAATCCGAATCAAATTCACTCTCTGCTTCAGTAAGTGCTTCAGTTTCAGAATCACAGTTAGTGTCTAATTCAGGGTCAGCTTCAGAAAGTGAATCAACGTCAGCGTCACAATCTGTATCAAATTCCGAATCCGCTTCAGAGAGTGCGTCAGTATCAGAGTCACAGTCTGTCTCAAACTCAGTTTCAGCCTCAGAGAGTGAATCAACGTCGACATCACAGTCTGTATCTAATTCCGAATCCGCTTCAGAGAGTGCATCAGTGTCTGAGTCACAGTCAGTGTCTAACTCAGAATCAGCGTCAGTAAGTGCTTCTGTATCAGAATCACAATCAGTATCGAACTCAGAATCCGCTTCAGAAAGTGCGTCAGTTTCAGAATCACAATCAGTGTCTAACTCAGAATCAGCATCAACAAGTGTCTGTCTCAGAATCACAGTCTGTATCTAATTCAGAATCAGTCAGTAAGTGAATCAATTTCTCAGAATCACAATCAGTATCTAACTCTGAGTCAGCATCAGTAAGTGAATCAGTTTCAGAATCACAATCAGTGTCTACTTCAGAATCAGCGTCAGAGAGTGCATCAGTTTCAGAATTACAGTCTGTTTCAAACTCAGAATCAGCTTCAGAAAGTGCGTCAATTTCTGAGTCTCAGTCTGTCTCAAACTCAGAATCAGCGTCAGAAAGTGCCTCAGTTTCTGAGTCGCAGTCAGTGTCAACCTCAGAATCAGCGTCAGAGAGTGCGTCAGTTTCAGAATCACAGTCTGCTTCAACGTCAGAGTCAGCATCAGAAAGTGGATCAGTATCAGAATCACAGTCTGCTTCAAACTCAGAATCAGCTTCATTAATGCTTCAATTTCAGTTAGTGAGTCTGCATCATTGAGTGAATCACAGAGCACAAGTTCCTCAATCTCGACTTCAGAGTCAGAATCATGGAGTACGTCAAGCTCATTGAGTGCTTCTGCATTTGAAAGCCAGTCTCAAGCCTTAAGTGCTTCAATTTCTGCGATTATTTCAACTGTTGAATCTATTTCGAACTCAGCTTCAAGCTTCATTTCAGCTAGTGAGTCGCTTTCGACATCTAACTCAGCATCATTGGGTGAGTCATGTCATTGAGTACATCTGTTTCAGGATCACAATCAGTTTCTAATTCCGAGTCAGCC
>VOFH01004247.1_pt1 | contig 14926 bp, 28 predicted proteins | sample 5384091 | NCBI WGS metagenome assembly VOFH01 (sample SAMN12384727, study PRJNA508395) | human gut metagenome | isolation source: healthy gut G | host: Homo sapiens
ATAATAGGTCTGTTGGTGATTTTAATGGGAAGAATGTTTTATGGAATTTTTAAGGCAGGAATTATAATTCTGCCATTAGTAATACCAATATACAGGCAATATTCAACGAAATACAAAGACAGGGCAAAGGCAGAATTTGAACATCAGTATAAAGAAATGCTTGTAGCCTTAAAGGATGGAATAGTTACAGGATATTCCGTTGAGAACGGATTAAAAAGAAAGCTATCGTGAGATGGTTAATATTTATGGATATGATGGATTAATATGTTCAGAGTTAAGATTAATGACTTCAAGACTTAAACTTAATACACCAATAGAGATAGTTTTTAAAGATTTTGCGGAGAGAACTGATTTAGAAAGTGCTCATATGTTTTATAATACTTTTTCCATAGCACAAAAATCAGGCGGTAACATGAACAATGTAATAAAAAGAGTTATAGAAAATATTGTTCTTAAGGAATCAGTAAAGGAAGAAATTAATGTTGCCATAAACGACAAGAAACTGGAGCAGCGTATTATGACTGTGATTCCGTTGCTTTTAATCGGATATATAAGTATGGCTTCCCCCGGTTTTCTGGATATAATGTACAAATCCATAATGGGAAATATAGTTATGACGGTATGTCTAATAGTTTATCTGCTTGCATACTTGTGGAGCGAAAAAATAGTAAAGGTAATCATATAAGATTGCAGAAATTGTGCAAGTATAGGATAAGATCGTTTGACACGGTAAACACAGTGATTAAGAGAGGGGGATGACATTGAAGGTTTATACAGTTCTACTTGGTTTGATTTTAATATTTTATATATTAACAGTCAGGTATAGACGAACCTTAAGAAAAAAGTTTAAGAAAGATAAACTTAGCCCATTGTACGGAATGTCTATGTTTATTGCTGACAGAATACCTAAAGGACTTTTACATAAAAATACATATACGGAATCTTTAATAAAAAGTTAAATGTACAGGAAAACATAAAAAAGAGATTTATATGTATCGTGTAAATAAAATAGCTTCGTGCCTTGGAATGTTTATTTTGTTTCTGATATTTGGAATGGCAATAAGTTTTTCTGAAAATAAGGACAATAAAGGGCAAATAAAAAACATTGGATAGAGATGGGCAAAGTATTAGCAGTTATAGTTTTTTGCAAAGAATGGAGATAATGTTGAAAAAATTAATGTTGAAGTAGACCAAAGACAATTGTCAAAAGATGAATCCTTAAAACTAATGGAGAATAGTAGAAATAAGTTAGTTAAGCTTGTTTTGGACAAGAACAAAAGTGCTAACCATATTGATAAGCCATTGAATTTGATTCGTGAAATACCAGACACCGATATTTCGGTAACATGGGATATAAGTGATGGTAGGGTTTTGAATTATGATGGACAGATTATGTCTGATGTTTCACAGGAAGGTACAATTGTTAACCTTACGGCAAATATGGAATTAAATGAACTAACATTAAGCTACACATTTGCCGTAAATGTATTTCCAAGAAATTACAAGGGAGATATTCAGGAAGCAGTTCAGCAATACATAAACAGTCAGGATAGTGAGCAAAAGAAGATTTTTTGCCGGAAAATATATCAGGCGAAAAGATTAGTTATTATAAAAAGTGCATCAAAAATAGGAAAATATATTCAATAGTAGCATTTATTATGTGTGTGTGGCAGTATTTTTTTCTTGAAGGATAGGGATTTAAAGAGTGAAGTGAAAAAAACGAAATATACAACTTCAATCTGATTACCCTGAAATCCTAAGCAAAATTCTATTATATAGCAATGCAGGACTTTCAATAAAGAACTCAATTGAAAGAATTGTAAGGCAATATGAGGATGAGAAAAGAAAAATCCAAAAGAGTATCATTATGCTTTATGAAGAGTTGAAAATGGTAACGGTAAAAATGAAAAGCGGAGTGTCAGAAATTAATGCAATAAATCAATATGGAGAAAGATGTGGGTTGCACAATTATATAAAGTTGGCAAATATTATTGAACAAAACATACGCAGAGGAACAGGGGAGTTATCTTTTGACCTTGAAAATGAGTTAAATAGGGCACTGGTTGAGAGAAAGAATACTGCTTTAAAAAGAGGCAGCGAAATATCAACTAAACTGTTAGGACCAATGACGGTTATGTTAATAGTGGCACTGGTTATTCTAATGGTACCGGCATTAATGTCAATAAATATGTGAAGAAGTGAAAACACAGTATAAAAACAATATGAAAATTGAATATAAAAATAAAATAGAAATGTGAAAATAAACAATTATGACAAGTGAAAACAGGGGTATAGAAATGTTGGAAATTTTGAAGACAAAAGCAAGAATTATTTTAGGAAAACAGAAGGCAATGGGCGTTATAGAGATAGTGCTGATAATTCTGGTACTTGTAGGACTTTGCCTTAGTATTTAAATCACAGATAAGTGGAATAGCTGACGGAGTTTATACAACAATAAAAACTCAGATTAAAAAGTTTAAGTGGGGGAAAAACAAACTTTTTAAGGTAATAAATTTTACGAAAAGTTTTATGGGAAGTAAAAATGAAAGTAAAAGGAAGTATAACCATCTATTTAAGCATGATACTTATAAGTGTGATGTTGCTTGTTAATGTAATTGGTGAAAGTGCAAGAATCAGTGCAGTACAGGCGCAGATAAAAAGCTATACATATATGAGTGCAGAGTCAGCACTGGCAGGATATGGAAGACAGGTTTATGAAGATTATGGAATATTACTTGTATGGGAAAAGCAGACTGTTGAGTCAGTAATAAAAAAGAACATACAGGATAATATAAATATGGCAGATTTAAATGAGCCGGGCCTAAATTTTTTTAGAAACAAATCTGGTTAATTTAGAAGTAACCGGAAAGGAGTATTTAACGAAAAAGGAGGACAATATTTCTCAAATCAAATTAAATCGTATATAAAATATGCAGGTGTAATGGAAACTGTTGAAAGACTTGTGAAAGAATGTGAAACATACGAAAACTGTAATGACCAAAATAAAAATAAGTGTGACTTGAATATTGTAGTCGATGTCAATAAGGGGAATTGCAGGAACTTGTAGAAAATATTAATAGCATAGTTACAGGTTTAAAAGAAACAAAAGATTTAAGTAATAAGTATGATTCGGTTAGTCAGAAAATAGAAAAACTTCAATCTGATTTTAATAAAAAGAGGGAAAGAAAGTTTTGAAAGAGTATAGAGAGCTGATGGCATCAATCGAAATAAAATCGAAGGATGTGGACAGTGCTATTTCCAAGATAGAAGTGTACGAAAGAAAAAAAGAACAGTTTTTGAAAAAGAATAGCTATACATCTGATGCAAAAAGATTACATGGATACTAATTTGGAAATTTTGGAAAAAGTAAGGGGATGAGATAAAGAGGGACAAAGAGCTTAACGTTTTGAAAATTAAAAAATTAGATTCAGGCAATATAAGCAAAGTTAAAAAAAAGTCCATAAGCAACATGGGGAAAGTTATAAGCGAAATGGAGTCTTTAATTACACTGGAAAGTACAGAAGAAGATAGAGATAATTATTCAATATTTGAAAATTTAAAAGATTTTATTGATAGTGGAGTATTGTCAAAGGTTTAGAAAACCCGGAAAATGTATCAAAAATACTTTATCCGGTTCTAATCTGCCATCAACTTTGAAAGGCAAAAAAAATAACAGTTTGTCAAAAGAAATAAAAAATAAATGTGTTAACGCACTATATGCAGGATTAAAGTTTGGCAACTACAATAATCCGGAAAAAATACAGTATTAAAGTATGAGCAGGAATATATTATTTCAGGAAAAGACAGTGATAAGGAGAATCTTGCATCTGTAGTGGAGAAAATTGTTTTGGCAAAAACAGGGATAAATATGGCTTATCTTATTACTGACAAAGAAAAAATGGAACAGGTGTCAGCAATAGCAGCATCTGTGGCAATTGTAACAGGCTTGCCTTTCTTAGAGCCAGTGGCAAAGGGAGTGCTAATTAGTGCATGGTCAATGGCGGAGGCAGTTAATGACATGAAAATATTGTTATCAGGAGGTAAGGTTGCTTTTGACAAAATCAAAGGGAGGCTGGAGAACTTCCATAGGCAACATAACAAATGGTGGCAAAAAAGAAGATTCAAAAGGACTAAGTTACAAAGAGTATTGCCAAATACTAATTGCAGTACAGAATACAGGGGACAGTCTATATAGAATAATGGATTTGATACAGATAAATATACAGAAAAGGTATAACAGTGAATTCTTAATGAGTAAAAGTCTGACGGGTTTTAAGCTGAAAGCTACTTATGAAACTGCACCATTGTTTACTGCTATTCCAATAGTAGTAAACAATCTGACAGAGGAAAATAATGCCTATAAATATAGTATGGCTTATTATGATTCTTATTAGGAGATAAGTATTATGACAAAACAACTAACTGATGAAAATAATTTAAAACAAATTAGAAAAATAGAAATACTAAAGAAAAGAAAAAGAAGATTGGAAAAGGCATTAATTTGTAAATATAAGGAACAAAAATTAGCTAATTCCAAATTAGAAAATCAAAGATTAAAAAGTCAGAACAGCTTAAACTTTAATGCAAGAAGAGGAGTAGCGTGTAGAAAAACTGCAAATATTATAAAGAATGAAACTATGATTACAAGAATAGAAAAAAGATTATCAAATTTAAAAAGGATAGAAAATAAAAGGATGTACTGATTCGTTAGTCAGAATTTAAGCCTATGGAGAGTATGTATGTGTTGTAAAGTATTCAGTGAAGTAGGAATGAAACATATATGTGGTTAAAGATATGTTTCAATAACGGAAAGGATGTTTTCGTAGCTAATATGTTATGGTCAAATAAAAAATAAGATGATGTTTCTCCAAGTACAAAAGCTATTTTTTAATAACCCCTTTTTATAAAAAGCACCCAATAAGACGAAAAGAAAACATCCTTTCATAAAAATAAAAAGAAGGAGAACGGAAAAATGTGGAGACAAAGATACAAAGATAAAAAATATAATTAAATGTACAGCAAAAGCTGCAATTACTATAGAGGCAACAATTTCATTAACTTTATTTATGTTTGTTGTGGTATTTCTAGCCGGTTTCATAACTGCTGTTGACAAGCAACTTTCAACACAGATTAAAATGAACCGTTTGGCAGAAAAATATGGCAAAGCAAATGTTTTACATAAAACAAGTAGATGAAATTACTGATTATAGCGAGAAATTAAAAGAATATAAGGACAAATTTAAAGAGAATATAAGTGAAATGAAAGACACTTTGCCTGAAAGTAATTTAATAAAAGATGATTATATTGACATGGTTTATACATATGATTATAAGTTACCTGTTTTAAGTAAAACCATAACCATAACTCAAAGAGCAAAGGTTAAAGACTGGACAGGCACGGATATGACTAAAGATTATGAACTGGTTTACATAACTAAGTATGGGAATGTATATCACAGCACAAAAGAATGTAGTCATTTAATACTTTATATTACGGGAACAGAGTATGGTAAGGTTGGTGAAGCAAGAAATGAACAGGGAGAAAAATACACACCTTGTGAGTTTTGTGGAAATAAGAAAATAAGTGATACCACAACAGTATTTATTACAGCAGATGGAAACAGATATCACACAAATCTCCAATGTAGTGGAATAACAAGAAATATTATAGAAATTGATATTAAGGAAGTGGATAACAGAAAACCATGCAGCAGTTGTAATGGGGGATAAAATGTATTGGATTTGGATAATGATTTTTTTGTGCATATGCACATTTACAGATATAAAGAAAAAGAAATGTTTGTGGTTGGTTATGTATTTTAAATATAGTGGCCGCAATTATGTTGCATACAATATTTAGGGATATAAGTGGAAAATCCCTTATTGAGGGAGCAATTATTGGGGGGATATTTCTAATAATCAGCGTGGTTACAAGGGAGAAAATAGGATACGGTGACAGTCTTGTTTTTCTTGCAATAGGTTTGATTATAGGCGGAGAAAAATGCTTTGTTATAATTTTTTGGAGTTTTCTGCTATGTAGTATCTTCTCACTAGTAGCAATAATTCTAAAGAAAACAACATTTAAAAGTACCGTTGCCTTTATGCACTTTGTGTTGGCAGGAGCATTAGTAACATTTATATCTACACAATAAAGGGGGAAAAATGAAAGGCAATAAACTAAAGGGAGAAATAACTATTGAAACGGCAATTGTGTTTCCTATTGTAATGCTAATGGTGTTACTGTTAATTTATTTTTCTATGTTTTTACACGATATTGTAAAATGAAAAGCTATGCCTATGGAGCCGGATGCACATATGCAGAAATGGAATTTAAAGATTTTGAAAGTAATGTTGAAAAGAAGTTTCAGTCAATACCATTGTTTATTACAAAAGTAAATGCAAAGTGCGGTGAAAGCACAAATCAGTATAAGATAACACTACAATATACATCCATAAGCAATATTAAGTGGATGGAAGAATTCATTAATAAGGGAAATAACAGTTATGAAATAAATGTGGAAAAAAAGAATGAGTCGAAAAATTTTCGGAATTACTTCGGCAATTAGAGATAACATACAAAAGGGGACAGTGATAATTAATGGAAGTTGTTAACAAAAAAGATGGAAACAAAAATTTTATGATAATAAAAGGGATTGAAATTGATGAAAATGATTATAAATTTAAAATGCTTAAAAATAATAATATAGAAAATGTAATCCCAATAGGTCTTAGAGTTATAGATGGAGAAAAACAATTGTACTATAACGTAACAGAGTACATTACTGTAAAAGCGATGTTTTCGCGGAAAAAGATGTCAGGAAAAGACTTATATAATTTAATAAAGGACATTAAAAAGTTATCTAAAAGCACAAAAGAATACCTGATGGATTTAAATGATTTTTTGTTTGACATTAATTATGTGTACATAAATAAGAAATCGGGAGAATATGGTTTTGTTATTGCCCAAATGAGTATGAAGATGTACAGCAGAATATGAGAAATATTTTTGACAGCATATTAGAATGTATTGACCATAACAATAAGCCTGCAGTTCTTATGGCTTATGGAATACAGCAGATTACAATTAGCGACAGTTATACTGTGCAGGATTTATATAATTGTGCTGTTGAAAACTACAAAGAAGCAAAGGAAAGTACATATAAAAAGAAAGGCCAGGAAGAGTTTGTTAAAGGAGTTGAGAATATTGTTCTTAATACGGAAAAGAATGTAGTAACAAAACCATATGAAGAAAAAAAGAAAAGTCTTTTGAAAAAATAATGGAAAGATTAAAAGGGAAAAATAAATATGAGGATGAAGATGAACTGGAAGCAGAACTGAAAAATCCTTCGGAAATTAATAAAAAAGAGAGTGGTTTAAAAGAAATTTCAGGACAGGCTACAGAAGAACCACTGTACAATTACTCAGATTATCAAATGACAACAATAGGCGAGGAGACAGATAATTACAGAGACAACTATGAGAAAGGTTATGATGATAATTATGACGGAGATTATGAAGAAGCTTACAATGTTATTAACATCATCAGGAGCAATAAATAGAATAACCCTAAAAAGAAATTAGTAATCAGGGAAGCATGAAAAATCGAACCAAAGGGTTATCCGTGCATATTAGGAAAGAGTAAGTTAAGCAGCGATTATATAGTGGACAGTCCTGTAGTAAGCAGGGTTCATTTAAGACTATCGGAAGAAATGTCTAACTATTATGTTGAGGATCTTAATTCTACTAACGGAACTTACGTTAACGGGCAAAAAACTTGAACCTCATAAACCTAAAGAAATTAATGTGGGAGATCAAATAACTGTAGCAGATATAGACTTTATAGTGGAGTGATAAAGTTCGTAGTGGTATAATAGTCTTAGTGTAAATTACGGAATAGTCCGTGTAATCAAGTGCTTAAGGAGGCTGTTATGGACGAAAAAATTCAAAAGTTAAAAGAGATTATTGATGGAAGTGACAATATTGTATTTTTGGCGGAGCAGGAGTTTCCACAGAAAGTGGAATTCCGGATTTCAGAAGTGTGGATGGCTTATATCATCAGAAATGGGATTATCCGCCGGAGACGATTTTAAGCCATACTTTTTTATAGAAGGAATCCGGAAGAGTTTTATAGATTTTATCATAATAAAATGTTATTTCCTGATGCAAAACCGAATGCAGCCCACAATGCTTTGGCAAAATTAGAAAAAGAAAGGAAAACTAAAGGCTGTAGTTACGCAGAATATTGATGGCTTGCATCAGGCAGCAGGAAGTGAAACTGTTTATGAACTTCATGGCTCTGTTCATAGAAACTACTGTGAATCCTGTGGCAAGTTTTACGGACTTAAAGATATAATGGCGCAGAAAGGAGTACCTAAGTGTAGCTGTGGAGGAATTATTAAGCCTGATGTGGTTTTGTATGAAGAAGGACTTGATCAGAATACAATAAGAAAGTCTATCGAAGCCATTTCCAATGCAGATGTACTTATAATAGGAGGAACTTCTCTTGCGGTTTATCCGGCAGCAGGACTTATAGATTATTATAGAGGAAACAAGCTTGTTCTTATAAACAAGAGTTCCACGCCAAAGGATTCAAGGGCAAACCTGATTATAAATGATGCGATTGGTAAGGTTTTAGGTCAGATTGTAGAATAATAATTTTTTTTTTTTGTATAAATAGAAGTGTCGGTGTTTAATCGGCACTTTTATTGTCACAAAGTTTATGCATATAGGGTAGAGTTTTTTGACAAATTAATACAGCACCACTATGGTATTATCTCTTTCTGTAAAACAAAGAAAGGAGAGGTATCATGATAGAAGTGGTATATAGTGGAGAGGAGCATGAAGAGCAGGATGAGGTCAGAATTCGAAAAAATATTCATCAAATAGGAAATAACAGTTCAAACAAGAAAATATACATAGAAGATTATGTAATGACATATTTAAAGAAGAGCCCTTCAGGTGAGGACAATGTTAAATATGGGGTATTACTGGGAGATGTAAAAAGGGCAAAAGGAAATGTTTATATTTTTGTAAAAGGAATGGTGGAAGTTCGTGATGTAATAGAAAACAGTATTATTTTTAATGATGATATCTGGTCCGGAATTTACAAAGATATAAAGCAGTTTTTTGAACAGTTAAATATTGTTGGCTGGTATGTTTCGGTTCCTTACAGGGTAAGTGAGGATATGAATGGAATAAGAAGGATTCATCTTGATAACTTTGCCGGAAATGACAAAGTATGTTTTGTGAAAGACAGGGCAGAAAATGAAGAAGGCTTTTATAGCTATGAACAGTCAGGTCTTGGAAAGCAGCAGGGCTACTATATCTATTATGAGAAAAATGAGAAAATGAAGAAATATGTTAAAAACTTAAAAAACAGTGCAACAAACAGTGGGATAGCTAACAATGAAATAAAAAATATTAGCGTGGATGACAAGATAGGAGGCGAGGATAAAAAGATAAGAAATCATCCAAGAATAAATTGAGAACATAGAATTAAAAGCGGAGGAGGCAAACGGTAAAACTATAAAAATTTCAAAAGAAGAAAGTAAACAGGATAATAATTTAAACAAAAAAGATTTAAAAAATAAAGAAAAGAGTCAATGGTTTAAAATAGCAAAAGTACTAATAATACAGTGGAAGAAACTGGAGAGCCGATACGACAGGGAAGGATTGCATATGGTGTAAGTGGTCTTTTAATTGTAGCTTTATTATTATCAACAGTTGTAATGCTTAATAATTATGGAGAATTAAAAAAATATTAAAAGTACTTTGGCAGGAATTAGTAGAGAAAGAGAGGCTCAGGCTGTTAATAAAATTTTAAGTGCATACACCGAAACAACAAAACAGAGTGCCACAACCGTAGCAGGATTGGAAAGCAAGAAAGCAAGAGCTACCAATGGTAGCAATGTTACTCAGAAAAACAATGACAACGGAGAGGTTGTTTCAAAACATACAGCGGGAACTAATCAGGATAATAACAGCAGTAACAATAGTATTACCAATACTACAAATGATAGTAATAATACTAACAGTAATAAGCCTTCAGGTAGTGAAACGGAAAATAATAAAACAAAAAAGTATTTCCAGTGCTTATTCAGGACAATACCATACAGTTAAACCGGGACAGACATTGTATGACATTAGTATGAGTTATTATGGAACAAGTGAAATGGTAGATGAAATAAAAGACAGAAATAACATTGACGATGATTACACAATCAAGGAAGGACAAAAATATTATTGCCTTAACAAAAAAATGGTGTCATTATTCAGCAGATATTGTATAATCTTTAATAGATTTAACAAAGGAAGTGAAATCGTGGCAAATAAATACATTAGAAAATTCAGAAGACTGAAAAAGAAGGTCAAAATTCTACATATATGAAAAAATACCAAAAGGTGCTTGAGAAAAGGGCTGTAAAGCTTGGAATAATAGTAGCTGTGATTTTGATTATTGTTTGAGCGTTGTTCTTTTACAAAAATATCACAAATACACCACCTACAAGGTAATTGAATCCACTAATATTAAAGGTGGAGCGAGCAGTAAATATATTCCTTTTGGTGACTATGTTATTAAGTACAGCTATGATGGAATATCCTATATTAAGGACAAAGAAACTGTTTGGGAAGAAGCATATGAAATGAAGCAACCTATTATTGATGTATGTGACGACTATGTGGCGATAGCGGATAAGAATACCAATGATATTTTCATATACAACGATAAAGGTCGTCAGGGACAGGTTTCCGTAAGCTATCCTATTGTGAAATTAGAGGTGGCAAAGCAGGAGTTGTTGCTGCGTTGTTTGAGGACAAAACATCTAACTATATTGAGGTGTACGATAAAGAGGGAAAACAGTTGGTATCTCACAAGTCTATTATCGACGAAAATGGATATCCGAATAATTTCTCAATGTCAGATGACGGGGAAAGAACGGCAGTTTCGTACCTTACCGTGAAAAATGGCTCTTTTGAAAATAAGATACAGTTTTATGATTTTTCTAATTCGGGAAAAACATAGAAAACCGAATGGTAAAAAAGAGTTTAGCGGATATGGTGAGACGATTGTTCCTACAATCAGTTATGTTTCAAACAGTCAGGTAGTGGCAATAGGTGAAGATATAGTTTCTATATATAAGGTGGGTAACAAGGATATTACCAAAAAGGATATAAAATAAAAAGAAGAAATACAGAAAGTATTTTATAATGACAAATATGTAGGATTGGTATTTAAAAATGCAAGCACGGACAGACCTTATAGAATTGAAGTATACAATTCAAGTGGATCCCAGATATTAAATTCTACAGTGGATATGGATTTTGAAAATGTTACATTTGCCGGAGATAATATTTTAATGTATAGTGATATGCGATGCGAAATATTATCAATAAAAGGTGTGAAAAAATTTCAGACTAATTTTAAGGGACAGATTTATGGATTAATGCCATATGACGATTCCAAAACTTATTTGTTAATGACTAACTCAAAAATACAGAAGATTCGATTGAAATAACGGAGGAATGAAATGGGCAATATAATACTGACAGGGGTAACGGTTTTTGTTGTGGTAATGATTGCTATAGGAATGAAGAGAGGACTTGTAAAGACGGCATTTTCTTTCGGCGCGATTTTTTATAGCACTTATACTGGTGAATATTTTAACGCCTGTTGCAAAAGAGGTAATAAAAATACACCGGTTTATGACTCAATAAACCAAAATATACAAAGCTATGTAAGTGAACATATAGCAACATCTACAGAAAAACATGACGGAAACAGGAATCAATAATCAAGAGAAAATCATTAATGAACTTCCATTACCTAATGGACTAAAAGAATCATTAACGAAAAATAATAATCAAAGCAGTTACGATTCATTGGCAGTAAATACATTTAAGGAATATGTTGTGGCATATTTAACAGATGTTGTTTTAAACGCAGTGGTATATATTTTGCTATTTATGGTTATATCTATATTAATGAAAACATTAGTGGAAGTGTTAAACATAGTAACAAAACTTCCGGTTATTCATACATTTAATATGGCAGGTGGAGCATTAATCGGTTTTGCACAGGCAATATTAATCATATGGTTATTGTGTATGGTAGTTACAATCTTCAGCTCAACATCCTGGGGACAGACAGTTTGCAAGGCAATAGCAGACAACGGAGTGTTAAGCATGATTTATGATAACAACTTAATACAAAATATAGTAAATAGCTTGTTTTAGATAACAATAATAATTAAAGAGTTTTATGGCTAAAATAAGGTGCTTAAAATTTTTTGAAAAAAGTTTAAAAAGTTATTGACAAAACAAAAAAGGTATTTGATACATTATAAAAGCTGTTTAGCAAGTGGATTAAACAATCCACTTATGGCTCCATGGTCAAGCGGTTAAGACACCGCCCTTTCACGGCGGTAACAGGGGTTCAAATCCCTTGGAGTCACTTCCGTCAGCTTATCTGAAAAGATGAGTCTTGACGATAAAAAGAACCCTTGCTATAATGTAAGAGTTCTATATATATGGCGAGTTAGCCAAGTGGTAAGGCAAAGGTCTGCAACACCGCTATCACCAGTTCAAATCTGGTACTCGCCTCTCCAAAATCTCAGGAATGTTCCTGAGATTTTTTTTCGCACATTTTTTCCCATACAGCCGAAAAATTTTCATGCAAACACGTTGAGAGTTCTTATTTTGCTCCGCCGCCTATTGTAAAACAAAAATCAAAACTCGCCTACGGCTCAGACAGTTGATTTTTGCTTTACGCTATGCTCGCAAAATTGCAAATCTCTGCCTATTGTTTGCTTTTGAAAATTTTTCGGCTGCATGGGGATAAAATGTAAAAAAAAAAATATCGAAAAATTTGTAATAAATATGTAATATATCTTCAGGAATATGTTATAATCAAAGTAACGTGCGAAAAAACAGAGAAGTTCGGAAGGAGATATTTAATGAACAAGAAGTTAATAAGTATTGTGACAATTATGGCTATGCTTGTGGTTATGATTATACCTGCATGGGCAGACGGTGGTGATAATACAGGCGACGACAATTTTGGCGCTGCTATTTATGTAAAGAAAGATGGCGTAGAAGGTGCATACACATTAGGAACAGCTAAGGAATTTAAGCTAGAGTTCTGGGCATCAGGCATTGTTGGAAAGCAGGTTGTAAGAACTGTTTCAGTAACAGGCGACAATCAGGTATCATCTATTGAATACAAAGATGGCGGAGAGTGGTACGACAGTAGCGGATTTAATAAGGAAATGACTATTGCAAGTAATGATTTAGACAGAACTATTAGAGTCGTTTTTGATAAGGAAGGTAGATATACAATTTCTTATGGATTGGTGAATACAGAAGGTCAGGATGTTGTAAAGGATCAGTTAAATATTGAAATAGCAGACGGACAGATTAAAATTGTTAAAGAAACTGAGACAACTACATCGGCAGTGGCAGAAGCAACTACAACTGCAGCGGCAGAAACAACTACAGTTGCAACAGCAGAGACAACAACACCAGTGGCAGTAGAAACAACTACACCTGCAGCGGCAGAAACAACTACACCTGCAACAGCAGAGACAACCACACCAGTGGCAGTAGAAACAACTACACCTGCAGTAGTAGAGACAACAACATCAGTAGCAGTAGAAACAACTACAACAACAGCAAAGACAACTACAGTTGCACCAACACCAACTACAACTGCAAAGGTAACAACAACTCAGAAACCTACAGCACAGAAAGTTAGCGTTGGGAATACAAGGATAACAAAGATCGTAAAAACTAAGAAGAGTGCCAAGGTAATTTATAAAAGATTGCAAAAGTATCAGGATATCAGCTTCAGGTGTCTAGATCTTCAAAATTCAAAAAGGCAGTAACAAAGACAACTAAGAAAGTTAGCTATAAATTTAAAAAGTTAAAGGCAAATAAAAAATATTACGTAAGAGTTAGAGGTTATGTAAAGACTTCAAACGGTACAACTTACGGAAAATGGAGAAAGAAGAACTTTAAAACAGCAAAATAATGTGACAGATAAAGAATGAAAGAAGGAAAAGATGAAATTTTTAAAGAGAACAATTGGAATAATAATCGTGATGGCAGCTATTATTTCAGGACTTCAATTAAAAAGTGAATTGGCTTATGGAGCAACACCTACGATTTCTAAAAAAAGTACAGTAACATTAGAAAAGGGCAAAAAAAAAAAATAAAAGTTAGAAATGTTTCAGCGAGAACGAAAGTTAAATGGAGAACATCTAATAAATTTGCAGTTACTGTTTCAAAAAAGGTAGAATTAGAGCTGTAAATTACGGAGCTGCAACAATTACTGCAACTTGTAAATCAAGAACAATGACTTGCAAGGTTACAGTTCCTGATACTTCTAAGAATGTTGTTATAACGAAATATCCTACAACATTAACAGAAGGCCAGACAGGTATGGTTGTAGCAAAGTCAGTTAATAAAATTTCATATATGTCTTCAAATGACTCAATAGCAAAAGTCAATAAAGAAGGTACTGTTGAGGCGTTAAATCCGGGAAAAGCGGAAATAACAGCGAAATCCTCACAGGGATATAGCAAATGTACAATAAATGTTTTGTCAAGTGATCTAAATAACAGATTGTATGATTCTAACGGAATCAGTATTAAGAAAGTTAACGCTGACGGAACAAAGGTTAACGGTTTTGTAAGCCAGGCAAAAGGTCAGAATTTTACTGTTATGGTAGATGGAATAGACGAAAGTAATGTTAAGTCATGCAAGTGGAGTGTTGGGAATAGCGATGTTGTTTCAAAACTTTCAGCAGTAAGTGGAAGCAAGCTTAAAGCTACTTTGAAAGCAGTAAATGAAGGCAAAGTTAACATTACAGCAAAGGTTACATACAAAAATAAAAATGTTGTTACATATACAAATACAATTTATGTTTCAA
>VOFH01003046.1_pt1 | contig 14908 bp, 17 predicted proteins | sample 5384091 | NCBI WGS metagenome assembly VOFH01 (sample SAMN12384727, study PRJNA508395) | human gut metagenome | isolation source: healthy gut G | host: Homo sapiens
AAATAATTGATGGAACCCGCCTCCTAAAGAGGCGGGTTCCATCTTTGCTTAGGTTTTAGAACGCCTCACTGGGCGTCCTTTTGCCTTCTTTTTTCTTCATCACGATCAGAAGCACTGCCGCGCTTACTGCGAGAAGAAGGACTCTGCCGCCCGCGATCCACCAGCCGATGCTGCTGGAGGAGCCTCCCTGGTTATCGGGGCCGGGTGCGAGAGGAACTTCCTCGTCGTCAATGGTCACTTCCGAGGCCTCAGAGGAATTAGAGGAGCTGGAAGACTGGCTGCTTGCAGCATCATCCGTGCCAGGTGCCAGCGGTACCGGCTCATCGTCGATGGTCACTTCACCTCCGGGAGTCGCTACGATGGTCTCCCCCGTCAGGAGTGACAACAACTGTATTATCCTCAGGGGTTACCTCTACAATGGTATCCTCGTTAGCAGTGTCATTCACATTGCGGTAAAAAAAACATAAGCGTGGCGCGTAGAATAGAATTCATGAGCAATCGAAGCGGACTGCCCGCCCAGCATCACATATTCTCGCCGCCTGCCGTGTAGTTTTCAGGGGCGGTAACCGTCAGCTGACTGTCATAACTGGCGGTAACGGTAGTGGTATAGAGCACTCTGCCCTCTGTCACGTCAAAATAACGGATGGTCACCGGATAGCTTTGAGCTTCCGCGCCTTTTTCGCTGTAATAGATCTCATAAATCCGCTTGGAATCTTCAAAAGCATGGACTATCTGCCTGCTTTGGCCGGCTGCCGCCACATATTCAACGCCGTTGACAGTGATCTCCGAATCGGCTGTAAATCTGGCGGTTTCATTTAGCCCAACATGCACGCTGTCGGTCTTTAAGGTCAGGCCGGTGAGTGCGTCCACATAGCGCACGCTGATGTCATAAGGCTTGGTCGCTTTGCTCTCCTCATACTTCACGGTGTAGAGCCTGGTGCTGTCATTATAATTATGGCTGATCACGGAAGGCTCGCCCGCCGCCTTAGTATACAAAAGTGCCATCGGCGGTCATATATTCATTGGCCACCTGGAAAGTCGCGGTAGAACCGGACTGCACCGTCACACTGCTGGACTTGAGCAAAGCTCCGGATATCGTCTGGTACTGCACACGGAACAGGTATGGGCGGGTGCTTTCCTCGGTTACCAGCTGGTACCGGAAGACATACTCCTGGACGCCTTTATTATAATCATGGGAAACTGACGCGGACTGTCCCGCCATCAGAGTGTAGCTGCGGCCGTTGGAGGTATAGCTCTGGGGCGCGGTGAAGCTGCCCGCAGAATGGGCTGTACCTGAAAGCTTGCGCTTCCGATCTGATTGCCGTACTGATCCACATAAAGAACCGGACAGGTGATCGGCTGCTTCTGCTGGTGCTGATAAGTATAGACAATCTCAGTGGTATTGGATTGATAGGAAAATTCCTTGTACTCCGGGCCGCTGATCAGATAGGTTTCTCCGGAAAGCTGTAAGGACGAAGGCGCCGTATGGGAAACACCGCCGGAAATCGTGTTATACTCGGTAGCGCCGCCCAGTCGGTTTCCGCTTTGATCCTGATACACCACATTAACGCTGTAGGTATTCAGGCTGGCTAGGGATTTAATTTCCCCGTCGCAGTAGACCATCAGCTTCACGCCGGTCATGTCGGGATCAGCGCAATTCACAACCGCGGAACCATTGGCGGCGATCGTCACTGGCGTCCACCCGGTATTATATTCCTCAGTCTGCCTGCACCTCAATCTGCCGGTTCGTCTGATTATCGATTCTGAATTTTTGGGCGGTAGCGCTGTCGGACACTAAACCAGTAATCGAAATGTCATCCGCTCCTGCCGCGAACGTTTGCAGGCCTCCCGCAAACATCGCAATAATCAGTGAGAAAACGACGGTAAGGGCTGTAATTTTCTTTCACCTTGCTCACTCCTTCATCTTGGGTACGAATAGATTTCATCGTCAGTTATTGATCTTACAACTACATCATACAGATGACATATCACAAGCGCGTCATATTTTTGATAAAATCGGATTTTATTAAAAATCTTTCACCTGGGGCCTACGCCCGCTTTTCCCAGGAAAAATTCGAGAGGAAGCCGCCTCAAAAAGCTCAAGATCAAAACGCCCGGCAGAAAAACTGCCGGCGTTTTAACCTTCCTCTCCTTTTCTAGCGTGAAAAGAAGCCGCGATCATTCGTGTTTTCCGGTTCTCCTTTTCCGGGATAAAGTGGCGCCAAAGGCCACCGCTCCAAAAGCGGATACACCAGCCAGGAGAACATCAGGCCGCCTCAGCGAAGCGGTCGCCTGTAGAAACCCCCGCCGCCAGGAGCGGCCGCAGTGGTTCCGCCGGGCCTAACACCACGCCGCAGTCCCAGGTCATATCGAAGCCGCCCTCGTTTAAGTAGAACGGCCTTCCGGCATACCACCCGTCCTCCAGCTGGTATCTGCCGTCAGAATCTAGAGCAGCGTCGCCCTGGTTCACCAGGGTAATGGTATAAAGGCTCAAGAATCTGGAACTTCACCCGGGTAATAGCCCTCGGACAGCTCGTCAAACCGGTAGTAGCCTTTTTCATTGGTCGTGGTCTCGCCTGCCTGGATCCACTGGGTATCGTCGGAAACGTCACCGGAGGGGCTATACTCCAGAACCACACGGATGCCTTCCAGTCCGGTATCCTCTTCGTCCTGGATGCCATTTCGGTTGGTATCCAGCCACACATAGTCTCCCACACTTCCGCTGGTAACCACGATGCCCGCGTCAATGGTCATATCACGCTGGCCGTAACCAATGCTGATCACGTCTGAGGGATAACCCAGCCATCCAGATAGAAGCCCTGGACATTGGAGTCTGCAGCTCTGTCGGTTCCCGCAAAGGGAACGGTAATCACACTGCCTCCGGGCAGATCAAACACACGGTACTGGCAATCCACATCGGGCCGCCCTTCAGGCTCTCAAACACATAGTAGCCTTTTTCGTTGGTCGTTGTGGTGTCGACCTTTTTCCAAATACTGGAACCGCCTTCCGCATTTGCAGATAAACGGTCACATTCTGCACCGGCTCCTCGCCCGCGTCTTGAATTCCATTCTTGTTAGCATCCAGCCACACATAATCGCCGATCGCACCGTACAATCTGGCACCGCCGTCATTATGGAGGCTGATAGAGTTGGCCGGCAGGCGGATGGTCTGGGTATAGCCGCTGTTTAAATCGGGGGCGGTCTCAAACACATCGGAATCCAGAGCATCGTCGCCGCCGATATTAGGCAGAACAGCCTGATAGCCCTCAGGATACTCAAACAGCACCTGATATTCGCCCTCCAGCAGGTACTCGAACAGGTACTCGCCGTTTTCGTCCACCACAGCGGTAGCGATGGGCTGTTCTTCCCGCACATTGTCAATCACACGGTACAAGGACACCTTAGTGCCGGTCAGCGGGATGCCCAAATCCTGAACATCGTTATAGTTCCGGTCGTCGTAGGCATAGCCGCCCAGAGCGCTGTAATACACCAGGCCGGCGTCCCAGGTCAGATCCGTCTGCTGATAATCCAGGGGAATCACGTCGGTACGCATGATCCGGTCGTTGCCGTCCACTGCATTCTTCGCGTCGGAGTCGGCGGTTTCAGGGTGGTCGTCCGGCGCCCTGGTTCGCTGTGGTAAAGCCGTACTGGTACAGTCCCAGGTCATTCCGCAGGAGGTGATGTCAAATTCCACCACATACCGTCCCTTAGTCAGGTTGTCAAAGAAATAATAGCCGTCCTTGCCCTCCTGAGCGGCGGTAACGGTTTCCGCCAGCGGTGCATCGGATACCTTACCGCTGTCATCCACCGTGTAAAGCCTTACCTGACGCCGTTGACGCCTGGCTCATCCGGATCCTGTATGCCGTCACGGTTCAAATCGATCCACACATAGTCGCCTAACGCCGCGGGGATTACAAAGCCCGCGTCGATGGTCACGTCCCTCTGGCCCTCCAGGCGGCTGGTATCGGGATTGCTCACAACGCCCAGCCGCAGGATTTCAGACCGGCCGTTCCGGTCGATGTTGGAATCCACGGCGGTATCCCCCGCCCTCATACTGCCTGGTAGGCACATAAACGCCGTCATCCCCGGCGGGAGGCATGTCAAATTCCACTTGGTACTCGTAAATCATGCCGCCTACATAATTACTGGGATCATCCGGGTCCCCATCCTCTTTACCGGACAGCATAATATTGCACTCCAGATCGTCGAACAGGTAATAGCCGCTGGAATCCGTAGTGGTTTCCGTGGTTGTGGTCTGGGTGCCGTCCGCGGTGATTCTGGTGGTGATCAGTCTTACTCCCAGGCCCGCTACCGGAAGGTCTTCCTCATCCTGGATGCCGTTCTGGTTTTGATCATAAAACGCATAGTCGCCGATGGCGCCCTTCGGCAGATCCAGCACGCATTTGACCTCCTGGTTTTCCGGGCGGTCGGATAGGGCGATGGTGTCGCCGGTATTGCTGTTTCTCACCACGGAGCACATAGCGGAATTGGAAATATACTTGCCGTAGTAATCCTCAATTTCATCGGTGGCGTACTGGGGTGCGGTCATATTGACCTGCACTTCGATGTAGTCGCCGTTTGCCAAAGGCTGCGTCACCTCAACACCGATGGCCGTTACCGTGCTCAGGTCAGCCGGCGGCGTGGCGCTCCAGGTGTGAGCGGCGGATGACGTCCACGGATCGCCGTTTCTTCCGGTGGTATAAATCATGGGCAACTCTTCCTCAGCCGTATACTGCGACCGGCTTTCGGCGGTCCAGGCGGAGGTATCATCGGTGCAGTAATAAATCCGCACAAAAGCGCTGTCAATGGGCTGGCCGTCAGAGCTCAGCACCGTGACGCTGTTCAGAGCGGGCCTTTCTCTCCAGGTCGGTGGCCCGGTTGGTCACAGTGGTGTCGGTCCGGTCGGTCAGGGTATCTCCCGCGAAGGGCAGGATATCGACCACTCTGGTAGAAACCGCCTTGTCATCGGAGCCGTTGCTGACCCGGATCTTATAATCAATGGAACCGCCCGGCGCCGTATGGCCCAGCTCGGAGTAGTTCTTATAACGGTCGTCGTATTCGCCCTTCACCTGCTTGTAAATGCTCAGGCTGCTGTTTTGTCCTACGACAATGTTCGCGTAGTTATTCACATACTCGCTGCCGCCGTTGCCGAGAATCTCATCCAGGTCCTCGTCTTCCTTAAAGGAGCCGCCGTCTCCGGTAATGACCGGAGCGTAGCTGACGCCGTACTGGTTTTCTACGGACTGGGGAATCTCATAGGAGCTTCCCAGGAACGCGGGACACCACAGGGTATCCGCCTGGCTGTTGGGGTCGATATGGGCCGAGAACCGGATCACAATCCGCTCTCCGGGCTTCAGCTCCACATCCGGGAAGGTCATCGTCACCTTCTGGGTATCCTGCTCCAGCTCAATCAGCTCGCCGCCACTGCCAACTCTGGTGGCCTTCACCGTATCGATGGAGAACAGATCCGGGGTCAGCGGCGTTCCCACCGTGTTGCCGTCCTCGTCCTCCCACATTCTCATGATGACAAATTGGGAATCCCTTCCACAAAGTCATTCAGCGTGGTGCCGACCGGCAGGTCAAAGCTGAGAATCGGCTCCCTGAAGTTATCAGTTTGAGACTCGTTCTTCGCGGTGACAACAAAGGTGACGTCGCTGTTCGGCGCGTAGGTGGTCTGGGTTCCTTCCGGCTTCACCGTCAGGCTGACAGGAATCCGGATGCTTTTCGATCAGGGGCAGCGTGGCTTCCACAGTGTTGGAAGCCCGGCCGTCGGTGACAGGCACGTCTCTGCCTTCCTCATCCTTTTGAACAAAGGTATACTCGTAAGCCGCGGTGTTGGTGATTTTGGTGATCTCATGGAGGCTGGCGTCAGAGGGACGCTGGGCGAAGGTCACTCGAAATCGATGCCGTTGGCTACGAAATGCCTATCCACGCCGGTATAAACCACCCGGAACGCCATCGCTTCCAGTCCGGCGGGAATCGAAACGGTCGCGCCATCCGCTCCCAGGCTTTGACGTTTTCAATGGCGCCGTTGGGCAACATCCCGCCAGGTGGATTCGTCATCGCTTCCAAGGTCAGCCGCGGCTGGTATTGAACCTTAGCGCTCACCGGCTTGGAAGCATCCGGGACTGTCACATCCAAATCAGGATCGGTCTGGGCGTTATAGGCGCTGTAGACCCTCACCCAGTTCACCCGGTAAGCGTCATCCCTGGTGGGTTCCGTCTTATATTCGCCCTGCTCCTGATACTGCATTTGGATATCCTGGTCGGTAACCACCAGCCGGGAGGCCGCCAGCTGTTCTCACCCTTGGCGTAATCTCTCAGGGTGAAGGAGGTGGTAAACTCCTCCTCCAGAAGGCTCTTGTCAGCGGTATCATCCGTAATCCCTTTCAGGATCTCAGTATTGAACATGACGATATCCGTCTTGAACTTATTGGTAAAGGATGCGTTGTTGTAAACACCCAGTTTTTCGATTTCAGATAACTCCTGTACCGGTTTCACTGTGTCACGATCTTCTGGGTCTCATAATACCGTTCATCCAAGCTGTAGCCGTCGGGAGCCTTCAGCTCCTTCACCAGATATCGGGTTCCGGCGTCCTCCGCGGCAGCAGATCGGACACACCCGCGCCGTTTTCGTCGGTGGTGATGATACCGCCCACCTGCTGGCCTTGAACATCGCCCGGCTCAAGCTGGTACACGGCGAACTGGGCGCCTTGCAGCCCCGTTCCGTTTTCGTCAGCCTTTTTAATGAGGATGCGGCCGCTGTCGGACTCATTGGTCAGCACGCCGCCGTTCATGTTCCCGGCGGTTTCAGGCCGGTAGGTAACCGTAGGATCGTTCTGGTTAGCGGGGATCACCGCCTCATACCAGGTATCGTCCAGGGAGTAGCCGTCGGGGGCCTGAGTTTCCCGGATATAATAGGTTCCGGCATCTAAGCCTTCCCAGCGGTAAACGCCGTTTTTCACGTTGGTCACCGGTCTCCGACAGGCTGCTTGTTCTCATCGTATAACTGGAATACCGCCGTATTCAGAACCGGGCTGCCGTTTTGGCTGTCACCCTTCTTAGTAAACTCCAGATTTCCCTTGGCCTGGTTAATGACCTTGGTGGCCTCTGTTTCATCCAGATTGGTGATCTGCTTGGCGGTTACAGTAAAGGTAATGGGTGTGGAATCCAGAGTATATCCGTCGGGAGCCTTGGTTTCCACTATGGTATAGGTCCCCGCATCCAGGTCGGCAGACTCAAAGGTGCCGTCCAGGCGCACCGGAAGGTGTCCACCAGCTTGCCGGGGTCGGCCTGATCCCCTTCGTACAGGGCGAATTCCGCCCGCTGGCTGTCGCTGGTGACCGTCAGCGGAGCTTTGCCGTCGCCCATGAATTTGGTAAAGGTGAACCGGCCCTTATTCGGGTAGTTGACGATGTAATTATCGCCGGTGTAGGTTTCATCGGTTTCTCCCTTAACCACCGTAATCTTTTTGCAGCTGGGTGCCCTGGACGAAATCAGCGGGCACCTGCTCCTTCAGCATATAGTCGCCGGGCTCCAGGCCGGTGAAGAGGATTTCGCCGTCTTCGTCGGTTTCCTTGGTCGCGACCAGCTCGCCCAGTCCGTCAGGCTGAGACATGTCGTAGCGGTGAAGCTCAAATGTAACGTCCTCTAAGGGCAGCGCCAGAATATGCTGGGCGTCCGGGTTTTCCCAGTTGGCCTTCTTCTCCAGGCGGATGGCGCCAGGGGGTCGTTGCTGATGCGCACCTCGGCGGCGCCGGTGTTGCCGGTGGTCACCGGGTAGAAGTAATCCTCCTGCCGGCTCAAAGGTGTAGCCGGTAGGCGGAGTGACCTCTTTCACATAATAGGTGGTGTTGGGCTGCAGATTGACAAACTCAATGGTTTTGCCGGTAACCGTTTGCAGCACCTGGCCGCCCTGATCCTCCGGCTTATCCCAAAGCTCAAACTTCGCGGCCTTCATGGCTTCGCCGGAAATGGAAACCGTTCGTCTTGGAATCGACCTTGACCACCTTCACCGTCTGGATCTTGGTGTTCTCAATGACGATCCTTCTGAGAAGTAATCTGATTCGCCGCTACGGTATAGGGTCCGTAAACGGTATCGGTATTGTCGAAATAGCCGCTGGGGGTATTCAGCTCCTTCAGGTAATAGTCTCCCCGCAGGCAGCAGATCGGACAGCGCTGTGCCGGTATCCGCCGCTGTGGTCATTTCGCCCACTTTCGTGGAAGCGGTGCTGTCGGAGTAGATCCCGAACTTCACCCCGCTCAGCTTGGTCTGGTCGGCGGCGTCCTGCTTCACAATTTGCAGCTTTCCGTAGGCAGTGGTGTTCAAAGCTCGGTTTCGCCGTGTTCAGGTCGGCGGGATCGTAGAACCGGGTGGTTTTTTGACCGGCTTCAATGGTCACCGCCACCACCATGCCGCTTTAAAGCCGTTGGCCTCATTGGCGGTTCCCACGCTGGTTTCCTTTGAGCCAGTAATCGCTTCGGCGTCCAGATTGGTCATGGAAATCAAGCCGTTTGCCCCGGTAGTCACCGTTTTCAGAGCTGGCTTACGCAGTCGGCTTCCGGGTCGCCGGTCTCGTTCCGGTAAAGCTTAAAGGTCACGCCGGACAGCGGATCCTTCTCGCCCAGGATATCCCCCGTCTTGGTCAGCTCCAGGGAGCCCTGCTTCTGGTTCTCAATCACAATGGATCGGGCGTGGCATCTTGTCAGCCAAGGGGTAAACGCCGTTAATCTTATTGTCCCCGCCGGTAATCCGGTTGGGCTCGATGACAAACTTGATGGGCGTCGAGTCCATATATCCGGACTGACGCTGGTCTCCACCAGCTGGTCGCCTTCCGGCAGGAACCCGGAAATCACGTAATCCTTGGCGGGATCCGTGGTGATGGTCATGGCGTTCCCCCGTCGGGATAATCGGCGTAGGTTCCGTCGTTCTGCTTCTGCTGCACCTTAAAGGCGGCGGTCAGCTTTTGCCGTTGTCCCCGGCGTCGGCGCTGATCTTTTGGATCATCACCTGGCCCCAGGCGGACTCGTTGGCGATAGGCGTGTTTTCACGGGTACAGTTGATAATCCAGCCGGCTGTCGTCGGTGCGGAACACCTGGCCGTCAATCTGATCCTGGCCGTCGGAGGAAACGTATACGGAATAGTAAGGAGCCGTAGCCGGGTCAAAGTCCACGTACTCCGGCGCTTCAGCCTCCTGGAGCACATACCAGCCGGGCTTCAGCAGGCTGCTGATTCCAACGCCCGCGGCGGTGTTGCCGGTGCCCGTGGTGATGGTTGTCACCGGGGCTGAAACCGTACCGTCGGTATCTCCTTCACCGGCTGGCTGTAATCGTCGGGGTCAGCCGCCATAAACGTTGAATTTCACCTCGTTAAGGGATAGGTCGCTCAAGAAATCAAAAATCTTTTTACGGAAATCATACCGTACGCCAGGTTTTCCCAGCTCAAACAGCGGATCGTCGTCTGACTGAGCTGCGCCTGTCATTTCGTACAGCTTCCACTGGTCCCCCATCCTGCTTGGCATAAATCTTATGGATATCCAGATTATGGACATAATAATCGATTCCAATGATCTCCAGAGCATAATAGGCCGCGCCAGGCTGGAGGCACAAAACGCAGAACGCCTCCATCCTTGCTTTCCACCGCCTGGAGCATATTGTATTCTTTCAGCACGGTTTCCGGCAGCCTGCCGTTCACCAGCTGCTTGGAGAGAAGTCCTCGTCTGTGTTCAGCGCGGCCTGGGCCTTCGGGCGTCGGCCTCCGTCTTAAAAACAGAGCGACCCCACGCGCCGTTCAGGGCATTGCTATCCTGGTCGATCTTGCGGCCCTCCACGCCTACGGGCCAGTAGTTTTCAATGATCTGCGGTCCGACAATTTTTCCGTCGTCCGCCTCGGTCACCATGATGGGGCCGGTCCCTCCTGGCTGATCTCATAGAAATAGTTTTCATCGTGAGGAGGCGCCTGGGTCTCCCGCAGATAATAGGTACCGATCCAGCCTTGTCATCGCGCCGCCGGGCACTCCTTCCAGAGTACCGGAGGTTTTCTCCCGAATGACCTTCAGCCACAGCTTCTGGCCGTTGACTTCAATCTCCTCGGCAGCCGGATCTTGGTCATCCACAACCTGGTACAGTGTAAATTCCGCGCCGGTCAGATACTTGTCGTGATCCTCCTGATCCACCTTGATCAGCTCGATCCGGGCCTTGTCGGAAACGTTGTTCCAGGTGACTACCAGATCCCCATCCGGGGCCAGGGTCACCTTTATACATTGCTGGTCACTTGAACCGGGCGGCCCTGTCAGTGGTAACGGAGTCACGTGATAATCCGCGGGTACAGTCTCCTCGATCCATAATCGCCCGGCGCAAGATAGCCGGTGTATTTGGTTTCGAGGCGCTGGTCACGGCAGCGACCGGCTGGGCGCCGGAATTGGCCGTGGGATCCTCCGCGTAAAATCTTAAAGGCCACGTCAGCCTGGCGCAAACCAGATCGTCGGCGCCGTTGACCTTCCCAGCTCGAATTTATCAATTCCGATTCTCCGCATGGGAACGTTCTCGATAGGATTATCGAAATAAGCCTTGCTGGTCTGGCCCGCCGTAATGGTAAACAGATGGGGCGTGCCGTCCAGCACGTACTGGCTGTTCACGCTTTTGCTCGATAAGCTGGTACTCTCCTCAGGCAGCCAGCCGGAGGGCAGGGTGCCGGCCGCTCCGGTGGTCAGAAGCAGCGGGTTGTGGGTATTGGGATAATCGGCATAGGTGCCGTCGGCCTGCTTCTGCTGTACCTTAAAAGGAGGCCTGCAAAGTCGTATTGGAATTTAGAGAGCTTACCTTTTTAATTTGGATTTTACCGGAATCAAAGTCGTCGGTAAAGGTGACCCTACCGCGGCGGAATAGCCGTCGATCCCCGCGCCGGGGGTTACGGTCACCTTCTTTGGCGGCGGTATCCAGATCATAGCCGTCCGGGGCCTTGGTCTCCTGCACCCAGTAATCCCCGGGCACCAGTTCGCCAGAAGTCAGGACACCGTCAACACCAGTGGTTCCCAGTGTTTTGAGGGGTACTCGTTCTGCTGGGCCGCCAGCAGGTCAGCGCCCGGATTCTGCGTCAGCCTGGATAATACTGAAATTCCGGTAATTACCAGGCTGCAGCGCGCCGGTGTTGTCCAGGGTGCCGCCCTCTTTATAAACCTGGAACTTGCCGTAGCGGTCGTTTGTCACATCTTTGCGTCACATCGGCGTAGTTGGAAGGCTGGTCCGGAGCCGTGATCTCCACCGGCTCGGAGGAAGTCCTCATAGCCAGCGGAGCGGTAAGCTCCCGGTACCAATAGGTGGTTCCGGAATCAATCCGGTGAACACCGCCATGCCGTCGGTCCCGGTGGTGACGGTGTCGGCACCGCCGGTCTGGTCGTTCACAGGCAGCGGTTTTTGCTTCTGTCATTTTCCGCATCCTCTTCTGTGGCGTACAGGGCGAACTCCGCTCCGGCTCAGCGACATCCCTGTCTTCTGGGAATCCACCTTATGAAGCCGAATGGTGACGTAAGGCGTCTCGTTTTTCACGATCACCGTGGTAAGCTGGTTGTTTGCTACCTTGATGCCGTCCCCCGTCGGTAACCGCCACATTGGAGCCATCCACACCCTTTAAAGGGCTCGGAGGGGGTGATATGTCCGGCGATGGACTGAACTCTCTTAAAATATAACTTCCGGAGGGCAGGAATTTGGAATAGCCCTCGCCGTTTTCATCGGTGGTGATCCGGTCTAAAGGCTCGGTGAAATGGTATCGTCAGCGGCATACACCTCGAACACGGCGCCGGAAAGATCGATATCGCCCGTTTTGTTACTCTGCTTTTCGATTTTCAGCTGGCCCTGGCGGTCCACCAGATTATCCGCAGTCAGTTCAAAGGTCTTTTTCTGTTCAATGACAACTGTATGAATGGTATCGTCTCTGGTAACCGCTGGGGGCGGAGATCTCCTGCACATAATAGGTGCCGGGATCCAGAGTGATTGCGGGGGTATCCGGCTCATTGCCGCTGACTCTGGTAGTCACCCGGGCGTCGTTGCCGTTGGAGTCCTTCGCCAGTGTTTTGCAGTCCGGATCGGTATATACGCCGAACACCGCGCCCGCCAGGGGAACCCGGGATTCGGTCGCCACGCTGCCTAATGTCAGCTGGCCGTATTTGATAATCTGCAAGGCGCCTCTCTGGGCGTTTTCGATCTGAAGGGCCGCAGTATGATTGGAAGTGATCTGCACCCTGGTATCCCGCTGCATAATGGCATAGGTATCGGGGCCTTGGTCTCCACCTTGCAGATACCAGCCCGTCTCTAAAGGCTCAGAGGCCCGGTGCCGTCGGCGCCGGTGACCAGCTCCGCCGCCAGATCGCCCTCATCGGGTTTTCCGGTACCGCGCTTTCGCTGGCATAGGGGCCATAAAGTGCGAACTCCCGCGTCAGGCAGCGTTACGCCGCGGTCGGTGGAATCCACCTTAGTGATTTTCAGTATTCCCTTTTCAGACTGGTTCAGTATGTAAGGCTTATTTCCGTCCTTCTGCAGGCCGTCGGGGTAATTCACCTGGTTGCCCTTTACGGTAACCGTATAGGTTTTGTCAGAAACCTCGCCTGCCTTCCGGCACACCGGTTTCCTGCAGGGTGTATTCGTCCGGCAGGGGCCCTCGAAGAGCACCAGGCCGTCCGAGGCCGGAAACCGCGGTGTAAACCTTGCTTGCATCGGCATTGTTTGTCAGCCGGAAGAAACGCCGGGCAGGAATTTCTCCGTATTTTCACGGATCCCATGCCCTTTTTCCAGAAGGCCGCATAGCGGGCCGTTTTCATCGGTGGTATTGTCCACTGTCAGGGCTTCCCCTTTTGCAGGGGTTTTGCCGCCTGCGGTGACGGTGCCGTCCTGGTTCAGGGTCACCTGAATGGCTTCCCCGACGCCAAAGCCGTCAGGCGTCTGAGTTTCTTTCAGATAATAGGTTCCATAGCGCAGATTGGCAACTTCACTCTGCCGGTGCCGTCCAGCAGCCTGCCCTTCCTCGCGCTGCCGTCGATGTCCTGGCCACCTGGTTGCACTCCGGGTCGGAATACAGGGTAAACTGAGCGCTGCCGTAAACCGCCTGCTTCTCGCCGTTGAGCACAAATGTATTTATCGCTCACCGCCAGGCCATCCCCTGGATGGTCAGGGTCTTTTCACAATCAATTCTACCGGCGTGGTTTGTCCTCCACGTCGCCGACCTGAACCAACTTGGAATCGAACTTCACCACCGCGTCCTTCGCCAGAGGCTTATAGCTTACCTGGGCCTGGTTATCCAGAACCGCCCGGACGAAGGGAACGTTGGTGGGAATCTGATAAAGCGGCCGCGTCAAACTTGACCGTCACCTGATAGGTGGTGGGCAGCAGAGAAGCCATTCGGCACCCGGACCTGGCCCTCGGTCACCATGGATTGATCGAATTTATTCACATATTGATGAAGGTCAGGCTCTTTAGCGAGCCGTCCGCGTTGGATTCTCTTAGTATAGCCGTCGCCTTCCGCCAGAGGCTGGAACTGGCTGGAACGGTCCAGGTAGCCCACGCTCACCAGCTGGGAGCGCCGCCGTTTTCCCGGTCCGCCGCCGGAAGGGTGTCCGTTACGGAAAATTCCTCGCAGTTCAGTCCGGCCGTAGCGGTTCCATATTTTCCACCGGATCCGTCACGGCGATCTGGTAGGTGACATAGTAGTACCCGTCCTGCTTGGTTACTACCGGGATCTCCTCTCCGGCTGGCGCTGGATCAGTGACGGTTTTCTGGATGTTCCACTGCTGGTCCCGCCATGCTGTTATTAACGACAGGATCAATTCTTTGATCCAGCTTTTCAGTATTCCGCTGCCGTCTGTCAGCGTACCGGTAAACAAAATACTGTTAAAGCTTCCCACCGTCTGGTCAGGGGTCACCATATTCTCAAAATAGCATTTCAGATAAATAATGCTCGGCCCGTCCCTGGTCGATGCGGTCCTGGCAGGAATGGTCACCCTGCTGGATGACCCCTGGCCGCCGGGCAGAGTGACCTCTGCCACCTCCCGGCTGTTTGAAATCAGAGGTCACCACAGAGCCAGCCAAATCCACCTTGACGTATTCCGGCAGCTGAATCGCGATGGCCGCGCCGCCGTAGGATACGCCGTCGGGCGAGAGCTGAATTTATAATCCAGCGCCAGGAAGCTGTCGCCCGCTGTCCACAGACTGGATAAAGCTTCAGCGGTGTCGCCGGTATCCTTACGATTTTGGCGCTGAATTCACATTCGCGCCCAGTCCGGCGCCTGCCGCGCTGGGTATCATGACTCCCGCCAGCATGGCGGCAGAAAGCAGAACCGCGGACACCGGTGCCAAACCGACCGGCCCGCGCGGTTTCTTTTTCCGTAAATGCTTTCCGTGTTTCATAGCAAAATCCTCTAATAAAAGCCCAACGGATTGTAGTATTCTTCCAAATACGAAAAAGCAGTCAGTTCCAGCGGATTCCGCCGGATTGTCTTATTTATTATACCGGGCCGCCGTCACAAAAAAATCACAAATCCACTATTTGATCTGTTTTATCTCATATTCAGGGTGACTGTATCAAATTTCCTTCTTTGGCAGTATTTGTCCATAATACGGCGCATGGCCTTTTCACAGCCCTCTATGTTCTGAGCCGCCAGAATGACCGAATACTGGGGCCACATTGTACTGAGAGAATACGTCGTTTTTACGAAGCTGCTCTGAAATGACTTGCCGCAGAGTTTCCGTTTCGTCGTCAATATGCTCCTGGGTCCCGCCCTCTCTTAGGGTAAGCAGCACCAGGAATCTGGAACGCAGCGCCCGGCGCGCCGCACATTGATCTGATAGATATTTTTAAAGATATCATAATTGCGGTAGAAAGTTCAGAGGATAGTTTTTCCTCTCTTAATCCCTTTTCCAG
>VOFH01004149.1_pt1 | contig 14892 bp, 13 predicted proteins | sample 5384091 | NCBI WGS metagenome assembly VOFH01 (sample SAMN12384727, study PRJNA508395) | human gut metagenome | isolation source: healthy gut G | host: Homo sapiens
AAGTATCATCATGGAAAAAGCCTGCTTGAAGGCATGGCGGAGTATTACAGCGTTGAATTGTCGCAGAAGATCACGCGCGGCATGAGAGAAAAACGCCTTGAAGGGTAAGGCGCTGGGCGGTCAGCGCGTATTGGGATACAAAGGTCAGCGAATTCCGGTTACTATTTGAGATTGACAGAAACAACTACGCCGTTAGCTCGTTGATGTTTTCAAGCTGTACACAGCAGCAGCAGGACCGTGAAGATAATACGACATTCTCAACGCTCGCGGCGTGAAAACGGCTCGCGGCGGCAGCGTTCAACAAAATAGCCTGCATACTATCTTGACGAACAAGAGAGTACATAGGCATTTATAAAACAAAGTATGGGGAGATCGTCGGCGGCATTCCGGCGATCATCGACAAAGAAATTATTTGAAATGGTGGCGTTGCGTATGGAGCAAAACAAAAAGCCCCCGCAAGAGCAAAGGCAGAAATAAACTATTTGCTTTCAACAAAGCTGGACATGCTGCGCCGCAAAGTAAGCGACGCCCACGCCCTGTTGCCCGAAGGAGCCACCACCCCGATAGTCAAGGATGATTTCGGAAACGTATATGGTATGTTCTATGCCCTGACAGGCGACGGACTGTCCGACCGTGAACTGTCCGACTATGCCGAACTGGTGAAACGGGAAGTGAACGAACTGGAAGGCGTGGACCGTGTGGAACTGTACGGCAAACGTCCCGAATGCATCAACATCTCCCTGCTGCAAGACCGCATGGCAAACCTCGGCGTAAAGCCCGCCGAAGTCCTCGCCACCTTGAACGGACAGAACAAGACCACCTATACAGGATATTATGAAAATGGTGACAACCGTATCCGAGTCACAGTAAACGATAAATTCAAAACCGTAGAAGATATTGGAAAAATGCTGATCCAGGGACATGATGACGACCAGCTTCGCCTGAGCGACATCGCCCGTATAGAAAAAGACTACGAGGATCCCACACGCAATGAAATGTTTTATGACCATGAACGTGCTCTCGGTATACTCATCGCCGCCTCCAGTGGCTCGGACATTATAAAAGTAGGCCATGCCGTAGAAAGCAAGTTGGAAGAACTCAAAACCGGACGCCTGCCCGCCGGAGTGGAATGCCACAAAATCTTCTATCAGCCCGAACGGGTAGGCAGCTCTTTGGGAACCTTTGTCATCAACCTGATAGAATCCGTCATCATCGTAGTACTGATACTGATGATAGCAATGGGATTCAAGAGCGGCCTTATCATAGGTATCAGCCTGATCATCACCGTATTCGGTTCTTTCCTGTTCCTTTATTCGGCAGGTGGAACGATGCAACGCGTATCATTGGCTGCTTTTGTACTGGCAATGGGCATGTTGGTAGATAATGCGATTGTCATCATAGACGGCATACTGGTAGACTTGAAAGCCGGAAAAAAACGAATGGAAGCCATGACCGCTATCGGGCGACAGACAGCTATGCCTCTTTTAGGAGCCACCTTGATAGCCATTATCGCCTTTCTACCTATCTACATGTCCCCCGACACCGCAGGAGTCTACACGCGCGACCTTTTCATCGTACTTGCCGTTTCCCTGCTGTTGAGCTGGGTATTGGCACTGATTCACGTACCGCTGATGGCCGACCGCAGACTACATCCTGCCATAGATACCGACAGTACCGGAAAGCGTGTGTACAAAGGTAAAATCTATGCCGGTCTCCGTTCGGCACTGCGGTTCGGTCTGACCCACCGGTGGAGTTTTGTATTCACCATGATTGGCCTGTTGCTACTTTCCGCTTTCGGCTATCCATACATGCGTCAGGGCTTTTTCCCCGACATGGTTTACGACCAGCTTTACATGGAATACAAACTGCCGGAAGGAAACAACCACACTCGTGTGGCACAAGATTTGAAAGAAATAGAAACCTATCTGAAAGGACGCAAGGAAATAACCCACGTCACCACCTCCATAGGCGGTACGCCCGGACGCTATAACCTAGTGCGGAGCGTTGCCAACCCATCGCTTTCGTATGGCGAACTGATTATCGATTTCACCTCACCGGAAACCTTGGTAGAACATATAGATGAAATCCAAGCTTACCTCTCCCAAGCCTATCCGGACGCATACATCAAATTGAAAAGATACAATCTGATGTTCAAGAAATATCCCATAGAAGCACAATTCCTGGGCCCCGACCCTGCCGTTCTGCACCAACTGGCCGACAGCGCCCGTACCATCATGGAAAATACACCAGAAGTCTGCCTTATCACCACCGACTGGGAACCTCAGATTCCTGTACTGACCATCGAATATGACCAGCCGTCCGCCCGTGCCCTCGGCCTGAGCCGCAATGATGTCAGCCTTTCCCTGCTCACTGCTACCGGAGGAATACCCATCGGCTCTTCTACGAAGGCATCCACAAAAACAATATCTATCTGAAATGCCTTGACGAAAAAGGAGAACCCATAGAAGATTTAGGCAATGCACAAGTCTTCTCGTCACTGCCCTCGCTGAACGGACTGCTGAACGAGGAAACCATGGTGAAACTGAAGGCAGGTACGCTAAGCAAGGAAGAACTGGTGGAAAGCCTCATGGGAAGCACCTCCGCTGAAACAAATCAGCAAAGGAATGATATTCGTTGGGAGGACCCGGTAGTTCCCCGTTACAACGGACAGAGAAGCCAGCGTGTACAGTGTTCGCCCGCACCGGGCATAGAAACGGAAAAAGCACGTCTTGCCATTGCAGAACGCATAGAGAAGATACAACTACCCGAAGGATATTCACTGGTGTGGCAAGGTGAGAAGAGCGCCAGCGACGAGTCCATGGAGTATCTGTTCCAGAACTTCCCGTTGCCATCATCCTGATGATTGCCATCCTTATCATGCTATTCAAGGACTACCGCAAGCCGATTATCATCTTCTGCAGTCTGCCCGATGCTGCTTGTGGGAGTGGTAGCTGTGATGCTGCTTACGGACAAGGTATTCAACTTCGTGGCAATGTAGGTACGCTGGGCCTGATAGGCATGCTTATCAAGAACGGAATCGTACTGATGGATGAAATCACCCTTCAAATCAGTAAAGGGATAGAACCTGTTACCGCATTGATAGACAGTTCCCAAAGCCGTCTCCGTCCTGTGACCATGGCTGCGCTGACCACCATTCTGGGTATGATACCGCTGCTGCCCGACGCGATGTTCGGCTCGCTGGCGGCAGCTATCATGGGCGGATTGCTGTGCAGCACGCTGATTACGCTGCTCTTTATACCTATATTATACGCCTTGTTCTTCAAAATAAGAAACGATTGATTTATTTCACTGACATACAAAACCAAGAACAAATGAAAAAAACAATGATAATCCCCTTCTGTTTTCTGTTATGGCATCTTGTCGCCCCGGCACAGGCACAGGAAACACTGAGTTTGAAAGAATGCCGTGAAATGGCATTGAAATACAATAAGGAGATGGCGGCTTCTGTAAAACAAACAGAAAGCGCCCACTACACAGCCAAGAGTTACAAGGGGAACTTCTTCCCCAATCTGACAGCTAGTGGAACGGGACTTTACAGCAATGCCGACGGCAGTTATGGCATAGCCGGAGGCAACCTGCCCGTCTTTCTGCCCGACGCCACCGGACAGTTTAATCCGGGACAACCCTCAGGTTTCGCCTATTTTCCCGGTATCAACCTGGATTATAAGATAGGATGGGTCTACATGGGTGGCATACAATTAGAACAACCCCTCTATATGGGCGGTAAAATCCGCGCCGCCTACAAAATGTCCCTGTTAGGTAAAGAAATGGCACAGATGAACGAAACCCTGACCGCCACAGAAGTCATTCTGAAAACAGACCAGGCATACGCTCTGGTAGTGAAAGCGAAAGAGATGAAAACAGTGGCCGACACATACCATGCCGTATTGGCCGAATTGCAAAAGAACGTGGAGAGTGCCTACAAGCACGGACTGAAACCTCAGAACGATGTGCTGAAAGTGCAAGTGAAACTGAATGAAAGTGAACTGGGCATACGCAAAGCCGAGAATGCTCTCCGCCTGGCTACCATGAACCTCTGCCACCTGATAGGAAAACCGCTGACCACGGAGATCCTCATTTCCGGAGATTTCCCGGAAATAGAACAGGAAATGGAATTACAGGTACTGGATATCACCCGTCGTCCGGAATACGGTATACTGGACAAACAAGTGGCCATCGCCCGCCAACAAGTCAAGTTAAACCGCAGCGAACTGCTTCCCAAAGTAGGCATCAAAGGTTCATACGACTATGTACACGGTTTGGAACTGAACGAAAAGAATTTTCTGGATAATGCCAGTTTCTCTGTCCTGTTGAACGTAAGTATTCCCCTTTTCCATTTCGGCGAACGCAGCAACAAGGTACGTGCAGCCAAAGCCAAACTGGAACAAACCCGTCTGCAACAGCAAAATCTGAACGAGCAAATGCTACTGGAACTGACCCAGACCGCCAACAATCTGGACGAAGCGAAACTGGAAAGCGAACTTGCCGACCGTTCCCTGCGGCAGGCGGAAGAGAACCGACGCGTCAGCAAAAGCCAGTACGAAGTAGGGCTGGAAACTCTGTCAGACCATCTGGAAGGCCAAGCCCTATGGCAACAGGCATACGAAACCAAAGTGGATGCCCGTTTCCAGCTTTACCTGAACTATGTGGCTTATCTGAAAGCAGCCGGGACTTTACATGACAAACTGTAAAGTCTCTACCCTGAGTTTTTGGTTCTTCTTCATTTTGGGTCAAGTGATTTATTCATATCCCTTTATTCATCGGCTATTAGATTGTATTCGGGGATATATTATTCTCTATTTTCGAATATTCATTCGAATGTCTTTATTGGTCGAACTTTGGTAGTGAAGTGTTGCCCCCAAAATGAAGAAGAACCCCGAGTTTTAAAAAGTGCTACCACTGCTACCACCCTTTCTTGTATAACCACCTTTCTTCTCTTTTTATTCCCAAACGGATAAAAAAACTAAACTTCGGGAACACTTTCCTGCTTGCGCAGCACATACACCGCATGAGAGTGCTTTCCCTCTTTGTCCAATCTCTTCTCTTCGTACCAACCCTTCAGCTCATAAGCAGCCGTGGTGCGCGCCATCCCCAAGCATTCCGAATAAACCAGACGTGTAATGGAACCGTGTTCCTTCAAATAAGCTTCCAGCAATTTCCAACGCTCCTCTTTAGTATACTTCTTCCCCGTAGGCAGGAAGCCGAACTCGGCACGAAGGATATCCGTATCCTGACGTACCCTCTTGACTAACTCCGGTACCGGACGGAAGTTCACTTTCTTTATCCTCACGGATGCCGCACGTATCTCTTTCCGGTCTGTCACCTCACGCGAGGACAAGGCAAGAGAGAACGTACCCAGTCCGTCCAGCCGCACATTTTTCCCTTGCCGCAAATGGGATACAACCATATCAGCCACCTCCTGTAGCACTCCCACCACACAGCCCGCCGAATATGCGCTGTGCTTGGACAACTCCTTCACAATGTGATCGGTAGTAATCGTTTCCTTCACCACTACCGCCGGATAAAGCACCGGCTTGCCGTCCTTTTCCTTGAAAGGGTTGGCCTTGAAATCATATTTTATATCCATCATTAAAAGATTTGATCTGTATCCGTAAGCCCTTTCTGCTCTATGGTTAAGGGTTCTCTTCCTTTTGTATTCTATCTCCATAAGCTTTGGACTTAACTCCAAAGGCTATGGAGTTATCTCCAAAGCTTATGGAGTCAACTCCGCAACCTATGGAGATAGAACACATCTGGACAAAAGTACTTAATCTTTAGGGGAAAAAGGCTTAATATAACGGAAAAGATGGATTAAGGAGAAAAATAATCAGGTAGTTGGCCCCTTCGTAAAAAATAGAATGAATAAACAAAAGGATACGAAGTGATTTGATGTACACGGAAAGCAATGAAAACATTGTCTGATATAAACAGAACCGTTATAACCAATCATCTGAAAATATATTTGATATATATGAGTTAGAAAAAGAAGTCCTATGCGCAAAATCGACACTTGCAACAAAACTCTCACTGCCTTTTTGCCACATATCACTTTTTTATCGTATTTTTGTGTTGGCAACAAACTAATACCCATAATACACAGACTGATGAAAACCACCATTTTACTTGGCTTATTATTAACTCTTACAGCTTCATGCAAACACCATTCCACCCCCGTAACTACAGAAGAAAACTTCCACACCCAAGAAGCCAACCGTCTGGTAGCAGAAGCGGGAAACCTATGGTCTCCTTCTTTGGACAGCACTTTCTTCTTTAATAATGACAGTGAACATATCTCTATAAACGACAAGGAAATATGGGCCAAACTGGACAGCGCGTTAGCCATTGACCCTACCAATATAAAAGTGTATGTGGGAAGAATCAGTTATTTATCAGCGTGCAAAAAGTACCATGAGATTCTGTCTGTACTCCGGCAAGCCGAAAAACAATCCACCCTCAGTGCCGACTTATGGTCAATGAAAGCGATGTTTGAAGATTATTTCGGAGACAGCCTTACCGCCCAAAAAAATTATCGGTCTGCCGATTCCGCCTATGCCATCCTCATAAAAGAATATGCTACAGACAGCCTCAAGTATGCCAGTTTCCGCATTAACCGCGCACTGAACATGGCATTGATGACTGATAATATTGCGGTTCTTAAAGAAGAGGTGGAACTCGCTAAAAAGATATTTCCTGAGACATGGAAAGGACTTGACACGAATGTTTACGGGAAAAACAAAAAAGACTTTTTCGACAAATGCTTTAACGTCCGCAAAAAGTAATCCTGCCTGCTACATTAAGAAAATTACTAAATCATTGCATTTGAAAGAACAGACCTGTAATACCTACTTTCAATACAAAGATTTTTATAGCACAAAGGTGTAACTTTCTCCCCTTTCTGCCGACTAACCTTTGGAATCTTGCTTTATGTTTTGGCTCTAAACTTTATCGGAATTATAAAACTGGAAAAAAATAAAGAAAGAAATCTGGAAGAACAAATAAGGAATGTACTCCAATACAAAAAGTTATTTCATTGGGGCTATATTACAGGATACCCAATTGTTACCATATTCCTCGGTGTATTTTTTTATAATTACCATCAATGGTGGATGGTATTGACCATATCTATCTTGATGCTGATGGCTATTCTGACTGACTATTTCCTCTTTCATTATGTATCTGACAGAATTAAAGAGCTGACACGGGTGAACAAAGAGTTGGCAGAACTGAAAGAGGAGCATAAAGAATAATTTTTCACTCCATTATGAGGGTACTTAACCGGATATTTTATTCCTTTGTACCCTCAACTAGAATAAAAAAGCACTTTATGTTTCAGCTGTATCTGCTGCTTCGTTTAAAAAATTTTGGAAGGATAGTCATAGAACTGGGCATCTTCAGAATAGTCTTCCTTACCATCTTAACGGTGGCTGCCATCATGATATTGTTCTTGGCAGAAAACCGTTTCGTCATTCCTGTGGTATGCGTTCTCTTATTGGCCAGCTATCATAATTATAGAAAAGATAAAGAGTTTCTACACACTTTAACGTCCCATCTTCCAGTCTTCCTGATCAAAGAGTATACTTTAATCACATTGCCATTTGCGGGAATGGAAATGATAAAAGGGCGATTTACAGAAGCTATCGGTTTATGGCTGTTCGCCACGTTATTGCCTTTCCTGAAAGAAATTAAGCTGGAACACAAACCTATCCGCTTACCTTTTCTCTACAAAGGAAGTTATGAATATATACGGATGTTCCGCCAATCTTTCTGGATATATGCCCTACTCTTGCTTTTTTCCATAGCAGGAACCGTACACGGAAATATAAAATAGACAAAGTGTGTGTCGTTCTATGGGGATTGATACAGGCGTCAGGCTATCTGCAACCAATGGACACCGGATATCTTCTTCATTTCAAAAATTTCAAGACTTTATGCCGTTTCCAATCGAAAAGTATCGCATGGAATGTTTTCATCACCTCCATTCCTTTCGGCTTAGCACTTATAGCATCTACCTATGACCAAGATGAAATCCTCTTTTTCTTATCTTATTATATCGCCACCTTGATTTATGCCATTGGCATCAGTATGTTGCGCCATATCATCCCATCCCCCCTATTGCTGTTTATTGTGCAATTAAGTATATTGATGCCTTTTTATTTAGGTTCTCTTTTTGTTCCGTTTCTTTTAATACCCGGCATGGCTCTTACCACATTGTTGACCTGCCAGACACGCAAACATTTAAAAAGATTACTATGATAGAAGTGAATGATTTACATAAAAAATTCGGTAAAGTCAAAGTATTAAACGGTATTCATTTAGAATATCACCCTGGAAAAATATATGGTTTGGTGGGTGAGAATGGTGCCGGAAAGACTACTTTATTCAACTGCATGACGGGAATCTATAATTATACCGGAAGCATAACCAAAAGCAAAACTTTAAAAGCAGGTTATCTGTCTGCATCCAACTTCTTTTATTCCCAAATCACGGGTCTTGAATACTTGGAATTCTGTATGAAGGCCAAAGGTCTGCCGGTCAGTACACTCACCATTCAACATTTAAATGAAATTTTCCAACTGCCCCTTGACAGGTATGCTGCCGAATATTCTACCGGAATGAAAAAGAAACTGGGATTTATGGCATTATTATTGCAAGAAAATGACGTATTTATTCTTGACGAGCCGTTCAATGGGGTGGACTTGAAGGGGTGTATCCTGATGAAAAGACTCATCCGGCAACTGAAAGCAAAAGAAAAGACGGTGATAATTTCATCACATCTCATTGCCTCGTTAAGGGAAATATGTGATATTATCCACTATCTGAATGAAGGGGTTATCTACAAAGAATACCATGAAGAAACAACAGAAGAGATAGAAGAGGATATATTATGCAACACTAAAAAGATACAGTCCACCTCATACTTTCAGTAAAACACACAGCACTGTCCTTACATGAAAGCTACAAGTTTAACTCCATCCCAATTCTTTTTCACCACTGATATTGCACAGATACCATAAATTCGCGAGGACGAAGTTTTACCCAAGAAGTATAACTCTGCACAGCAGAATAAAGAGTATAACGATATTGTTCCTTATTAAACAGATGCATAGCAGAAGCGGTAAACCTCCATTTTCCGGATTTATGTATCAATGAAACATCTGCAAGCCAAGTATTCAGATGCTGGTCCTTGCTTAAATCATTATAAAAATGCTCTCCGGATAACCGGAAGTCCGTATCATGAAATCCCAAACTGAGAGTCAGCCGTTGAGCTACATCCCACAAAGGGTCTAAACGGGTATCCTTTCCTATTCCGGAACCCCCACAACTGACCGTCGCTTTGTATTCAACCTCAAAAAGTGCAGAAGGGGCCCACACAATTTTAGGTTCGACGCGCAGATAGTCATACCTGTAATTCTGAACGATATTTTCATTCAACTGTTTACCTTCATTGCGTGCTAAAGTCAGTTCCAGAGAAGTCTTCAAATTCCAGTCATATACCCCTTTCGACCCTATGGTATTCAAGGCGTAACTATAAGAGGAATGATTTCTTTCCACAGACGAAAGATAAAAATTACCGTCCTTATAATTACGTTCTGCCATCAGATTATAACGATTGTGGGAATAGGAAGCTGATAAAGTCCAGAAAAATTCCTTGACAGTATTTTTGTATTCCAGATAGCAGGTATAAAGTTGCCGGACGGTTACAGCTACTTTTCCCGTGTGTTTCACCACAGTACGATAATCTTCACGATAATGGAAAGGATAGATATCCTGTATTCCTCCTTCACTCTCGTCCAGGCTGCCTGATAAGGACATTTTCCAACGGGGACTAAACTTATAGCGAAAATAAAGGGAGGGAGCGGCATAAAAACGGGAATAAGATTGCTTTGGAAGACGATTCCACCAGACAGTGGCAGCAGCGGTGAGTAAAAAATCAGTCCTCTCCCATTCTATACGGGGAATAGTATAGAAGGAATAACGAGGAGCAGAGTAACTATTCTCCTGTCTCACCGAAGAAAGTTCGCCACGAAAACCACCTGTAAGCTGGTAATTCACTCCATTCTTTTTCCGCATCCCATAAAGGGCGTTATCCGTGTAGGCATTGTCGATGTTCATTTCTTCATATTCCGTAGGGATAGACTCATATGTCTGTCCGGTGACAGTTCGATATGTGTTTTCGTTGATGTTATCAGGCAAATTCAATTCGTCCCTACGGTGGATGCAGGTGGCAATCAGTCTGTTATCGGCAGATGACACGGGCAGGTTGCGGTGAATCACTGTCAGTAAAGCAGGAAGATGGGTGTAACGGATATACGACCGGATTCCCCAGGTGTATTTTTCTTTGGTGTAAAGTTGGTTGAAATAATTCTTCAATTCCCATTGTGAATTCTTTATCTTTTGGAAAATAACATTATCACCCGTTATATCCGAAACTCCTGATTTCCATGTTCCTGCAAACGAAAAATTCTCACGAGTGTACCGACTTGCAGCATTATCTTCATAATTTACTTCACCATTCAGACAATCGGTTTTTAAACGGTCATGCCGGTTGGTAGCCGTATGCACCGTATCTTGTGCAAAATAATAGATTTCCTCACTTCCATATTGCCGGGTTGTGCGGTCATGGATATACCCTAACTGAAATCGTAATTGCTTTTCTTCATCCAATCGGTACAGGCGGTTGGCAGAAGCTGTATGCGTTTCATTGAATAACAGCCTTTTTTGCGACAAGGGCATGGCCGGTTCGGGTAAAGGAAGAAAAATGGGAGGATTGCTGTCCGTCACCCGGTCAAAGCCATTGCCGGATGCCAGTTTCTGTTGGTCGGAAAACAGATTCCGGCCTATATTATTTGCCTTGTAAGTATAGACAGTCTGCCGGTTACGACTCAATTGCAGTACATTGAACGAAGCGTCGTAAAGTGCCTTCTCTCCATAACCTCCCCCTGCCATAACGGTATAAATCCATTGGGAACGGACTTCGGGTTTCAATTTCAAATTCAAGGCAACGTCATCCGTAAAGGTCTTGCCACGCAAGGACTTAATGGGTTGGTGTCCTTCAATGACCTCCGCTGCCTGTACGGCATCCGCTTTCAGATTATTATTAATTTGATTATAACGACCGCCACTCACATCCATACCTTCCACATAGAGATTACTGATCACTTTTCCATTATATTTTATAGTTCCATTCTCTTCCACATTGATGCCGGGAAGTTTTTTCAACACATCACTTACATTCCGATCTTTGGAAGATGTAAAACGGGTGAGGTCATATTTCAAGGTATCCTGCCTTCCCCATACGCGCCCCGGACGAATCTGTACTTCTTTCAGCAAGACAGCTTCCTGCTCCAGTTCGATAGTTAACGGACGACTGATAAGTACCGGTATGGTCTTTTTCCTGTAACCCATATAAAATACCGTTATTGTCCTGTCTTTCAAGGATGAAGAGGAAAGTTGAAAACGTCCGTCAGCATCTGTCAAAGTATAGTTGATGATATTGCCATCCCCTCCCTGTTGCAAAGTGACGGTAGCGGATTCCAAAGGCTGACGGGTAACTTTGTCCGTTACCCGTCCCTTTATCGTGTTTTGTGCGTTTGTGTGAATATGAAGCAAAAAGCTCAACAAAGAGAGAATGATTGCTGTTTTCATCTTGTTATTTTTCAGATAATTCTATCGGATTATAAGGTAACTCAAAGTTTTTCAACGTGTTACCTTGCTCATCTTTTACCGTCAATTTTACATTGGGGGCTGTAGAAGTGATAAAGCCTACCGGGTCCTTGGCATAACGCTCATATACCTTATTCAAATCTCTACGACTGATGGATTCAAAACCTTTTCCATTGAAAAGAAGTGGTTTCGGTCCACGGAATTGCTCGATACCTGTACATTCAAATGAATAATGTCGGCGGTCATCCTCAGCCTTTATGATGAGACCTGGCAATCCACAAAGTTTCCAAGGCCCTTCACTTACAGGAATTTCCATCGTGAACCATGCCGTATAACTTCTTCCCCGGAAGTGACCAGTTGCTTTCCGGCAATGATAAGTCAGAATAGTAGCCGTATCGGGTAATAAGGTCCATACCGGTTTTTCATTCTTTTCCTCGCAACGGAAATTACTGGTAGCCAACCGGTCAAGCGTTGTCACCTTTCCCGTAGGATAGTTCTTATAAATCCGATATGTAATACGCCCGTTTCCATAAGCCTTGGCATGTTGCTGCAAGACATCTTGGGACACTTTATTAGCATAGTCGGCGATCAAAGTAGAATCCCGAAGATAAGTAGTGTAACTATAAAATTGCGAACATTTCTTTCCCACTTCCAGCATCATCGTTTCCGAATTGGGCTGACGGTCAGCCTTAGTTGTGTCCTCTACCATCTTCAACTCATACTGGGCACGGAAAACCAATTCATCTATGGGTTCGCTTTTCTTCACATCATCCATAGCGAGAATGGTTATCTGCGCCGTAGCCGGCAATGCCATGATTGCCCAAAATAACAGGTTTGCCAGTTTCTTTTTCATAATCCGAATTGTTTTTAAGTGATGAATTTTATACTGCAAAGCTAGATCCTTCTCTCCTTCCCGATACCACAAAATTATTACTGAAATATTACGCCGATGAAAATACAACCCTCGTGTACATTGCATATCTAAGGATAGCCCGTACCTTTGCTTTAACGAAAAAAAGAAAAGATGGAAAAAAGAATAAAAACAGTATGGATACTGACTATCATTACAGCTATACTGATAATAGGCGGTCAAGGCTATTGGCTTCACCACCAATATTGCTATTCAACGAGAACGTTCATGCAGGAACTGCATAAACAAATACTGCAACTGGAAAAAGAAGAAATGAATACACGCTATGACAAACGGACTAACAACCACAAATATACACTGAGCTACAAAATAGAAATGCCGGATTCGGTGAACCAAAACGGCAAAACAACCTGTGTCATTAGTTTTTATAGACAAAAAAGTGAAATTAATAATCTGGATTCATTGATAAAACAGAATGCATTGTTGAATGAGGAAAGTGTTATAGTCCGCGACAGTTTTCGGGTAGAGAACATTTCCAATGAAATTCTATTTGATGCAGCCACACGTTATGGAGCCGAGATGACCCACCCCTTTCGATCTGAAATTTTTGATTCACTATTACAAGCCAACCAGATAAAACTGACAAATATCAGACTGATGCAGACTGATTCTATCCTGTGGCATGGAAGCTATACCTCTTCCACCCGATTGTTCAAACCTGAAATGTATATTGTTTATCCTTATAACCCTTTACTTAAACAAGCATTGACGGCATCCATACAGATACCTTTCCCCTCCCTTCTCCAACAAATGGCATGGCAGCTGTTGGGTAGCCTGATATTAGTTCTGCTCTTGGTATTCTGCCTTATCTACCAGATCAAGACCATTTTGAAACAACGGAAAATAGACGAAATGAGAAAAAGCTTTGTAAATACCATGATACATGAACTGAAACGCCCCGTACAAACCTTGAAAATGTGTATTGCCTTTCTCAACAACAAGTCCATGCGTACAGACAAAAGAGCAATGGATGAAGTAGTAAAGGATTCCATGTTTGAACTGGACAATCTTTCTGCCTACCTAGCCAAAGTAAGGGATATGACACGGGCTGACTATGAACACACGCCTCTCCACATCCGTACTTTTGATTTACGGGAAACCGTAAATAAATTAATCCGGCTTACCAATATACCTGCCGATAAACAGGTTACGGTTCATCCGTACTATAAAATGGAATCCACTTTGGTCATCGCCGACCCGGTACATATTGCCAACATCATCAGCAACCTGATAGAGAACGCCATCAAGTACTCCGGTAAAGAAGTCCGGATTGATTTATCCTGTATACAGAAAGGACACACCCTTACTATACAAATAACAGATAACGGAATTGGAATTCCGCCAGCAGAGCAAAGCAAGGTTTTTGATAAGTTTTATCGCGGCAGCCATATACCAGACCGAAATATACCGGGTATCGGACTAGGGCTAAGTTACGTAAAACTTCTCACCGAAGCACACCACGGATACGTATCCTTGACCAGCCAGCCGGGTAAAGGAACGACTTTCAGTATTGTATTACCTCAATAATCATTTCAACAATTCATATAAGATGAAAACAATCAAAATACTTTTCGCAGATGATGATTTAAAATACTCCATGCTCTTAAAACGTTTTTTGGAAGCAGAAGGCTATGAAGTTACTTACGCAGGGAACGGAAACATTGCTTTACAGCAATTTCCCTTAATAAAGCCCGATTTGGTATTGCTTGATATCAATATGCCCGAACTGAACGGCTTTGAGGTAGCGGCAAAAATACGGAAACAAAATCATCAGGTACTTATTTTCTTTCTTTCAGACCGTAGCGATAAAGCCGACCGTCTGAAAGGTTTTGATCTGCAGGCCAATGATTATCTAGCAAAGCCTTTTTATCCCGAAGAGCTGTTGGCACGTATCCGTGAACGGTTTCAATGTGTAGACAACAGAATTGAAACAGAAAGCTATACATTCGGGAAAAGTACATTCAACTATACCACCAATGAAATAAGGACAGGAAATAACAAGGTACTGATTACTTCCCGACAGGCTGAGATACTCCGAATATTAGCTAAAAACCTCCATGTTCCCGTAGATCGGGAAATACTGTTGAAACATGTATGGGGAGCTTCATCCTATGCCAATTCGCTGGCATTGAATGTACAAATAACCTATTTACGAAAAGCGTTGCGCAATGACTCCAGTGTGAAGATAGAATCACTGATGAAGAAAGGATATGTGTTACACATAGAAAAAGGATAAAGAAAACTCTTTATAGTTTGCCTTTCTGAATGAAATGAAG